>LSQX01006615.1_pt1 | contig 26339 bp, 17 predicted proteins | sample 654561 | NCBI WGS metagenome assembly LSQX01 (sample SAMN04489861, study PRJNA283612) | anaerobic digester metagenome | isolation source: 4 biogas reactors fed with cattle manure at either 37C or 55C with and... | place: Denmark: Kongens Lyngby | collected 2014 | reverse complement strand
TTACATATTTATTTATCAAACAGTTCTGGATTTTATCATATCCTTTGAGGTGTTTGTATAGTTTCCCTTTGCGAATAACCCGATCCTCCGAATTTCTGTATCTGAAATCACAACCAAATAATCTCGTATCCAGTGAGATAACCTCATCAATAAAGTGAACCGTTAGTCCGTTTGAATTTGATCTTTCCGACCTGCCTTCGGATAAAAGAGCTTCGATATCCCGCTGAAATTGACTTGAACTGTAATACTCAATTCTTTTTGCAGCGCTATCTGCATTTCCGGACGTCACATCTCGAATGGCATCAAATCCCAGATTATTGGGAAATCGAGAAAAACGGACCTCTCTTTCAGGTATCGACAATGTCAAATAAAGAATTGTCTCCTCACGTTTCGTATCCAACGGCGCCTGTTCCGAGTCAGAGTCTTGTCTTGATGTCGAAGCCGGTGACCCGTTAGAATATGAACGAATCACAAATGCGTGCAACATTGATGTATCGAGATAGAATCCGCGTATAATCATCCATAAACTCGACGCCAGAGTCACTCCAACCACTGCAACACAAGCAACAAGCATAGGAAACAACAAGCGATCTTCAATAAGCCATAGCACGAAAGCCAAGAGTAACCCTGTCAACAGAAAGGCTGTGCCGAAGGTCTTTGACGCCGGATACCGTATTTTGTTTTTTGGTGATTGATAAAGGTCCACTTCTTCATACACTCCGTTCAAAGAACGTCAAGCTTACTCGGGAATAATCCGTGTCGCAATTGCAGCCGATTCCATCGCATCTTTGGCATAATAGTCTGCGCCGACATCTCTAGCAACATCCGCCGTGAGCACGGCACCGCCGACCATGATTGGACAATCACAGCCCTCCTTCTTAAGTGCTTTGATTGTGGCTTCCATATAAACAACAGTCGTCGTCATGAGCGCAGAAAGTCCAATAAGCTTAGGATGATAGGTCTTGAAAGCTTCAACGACGCGCTGAACCGGAACATCTTTTCCAAGATCAACGACATCAAATCCATAACTCTCTAATACCACCTTCACGATATTTTTCCCGATGTCATGCACGTCGCCCTCAACCGTAGCAATGACAACAGGGCCACGTTTCGGACCGGTGCTACTCTTTGCAATTTCATTATTGATCTCGACAAACGCCAGTTTGGCCGTCTCGGCAGACGAAATCAACTGTGGGAGAAAAATAGTACCCTTTTCATATCGATTACCGACCTCGCCGAGTGCGGGAATAATTTGCTCATTAATAATCTGCATAGGATCGGATTTCACCAATTCAAACCTAACCCGATCCACCGCGGCGCCCTTACGACCGGCAACGATAATCTGAGTCAAAGAGCTGTCTTCGTCGTCAATTCGAGCTTCCAACTCAATTGAAGTTTTTGCAATATGCTGTGATCCAGCGATATGGACCTGATCTGCCGCATGTTTATCTACATAAACCGAGCTGGCAACATCGTGTCCTGAGAGCACCTCAAATGCATCAATACTGTCCATTAATGGTTTTTCAAGCGGATTCATGATTGGCATGGACAACCCTGCTTGTAGAGCCATCAACAAATATGCTTGGTTGATGAGCAATCGATTCGGCAAACCAAAAGAAATATTACTCAACCCCAGAACAGTACAAAGACCCATTTCCCGAGTCATGTATGTTATGGCCTCAAGAGTCTTATCCGCCGCATCCTGTTGTGCAGAAACCGTAAGACACAAGCAATCAATAACTATGTCTGATCGGTCAATGCCATATTTTTCTGCACAATCCACGATACGCTTCGCAATCTCAATGCGTTTTTCTGTGGTTTCTGGGATGCCATCTTCGTCCAGTGTCAATCCGATAACTACGCCACCGTATTTTTTAACAATCGGAAATACTTCATCCATGACTGCAACTTTGCCGTTAACAGAATTGATTAGTGGCTTTCCGTTATATTGCCGACACGCTTGTTCCAGAACAAGCGGACTGGAACTGTCAATTTGAAGCGGTACCGAAAGAACCTCTTGCAATGCATAGACGACTTTTTTCATCGTAACCGCTTCGTCAATACCGGGCACACCCACGTTAACATCCAGAATATGTGCGCCGGCTTTAACTTGAGACAGGCCTTCTTGCAGGACAGCATCGATGCGCTGAGCAAGCAAGGCCTCCTTCAATTTCTTCTTGCCGGTCGGATTCAACCGTTCACCGCAAACGATGGTTTTCTCGCCAAGCGTTACACAATCAATGCCGCTCGCAACTCTGGTTTTTTTCCGAACGGACCGACGAGCGACCGTACGGTCCTCAATAAGCGAGAGACACTGACGAATGTACTCCGGCGTCGTTCCGCAACAGCCGCCAAAGCAACTGACACCGGCATCGACAAAACGCTTGATGTATTTTGCAAACTCCTCCATCGACACATTGTATGTCGTCTGATTGTTCGCATAGACCGGAAGACCGGCATTGGGTTCGACGATGACAGGAATCGTGGCAATCGACAAAATTTCCATGACGATCGGCTCAAGTTCCTTGGGCCCGAGAGAGCAATTGACACCCAGACAATCCACCCCTAAACCTTCAAGGATGGTGACCGCTGTCAGCGGCGAAGCGCCGGTCAGCGTCCTCTGGTTCTCATCGAATGTCATCGATGCAAATATAGGCAAATCGCTGTTTTCTTTGATCGCCAGAATCGCCGCCTTGATTTCCAGCGTGTCGCTCATCGTCTCGATCAGAACTGCATCTGCTTGGTCTTTGGCAATTAAGACCTGATCCTTGAAAAGTGAGTAAGCCTCATCAAATGACAGCGTCCCCATCGGCTGCAAAAGTTGTCCGATAGGTCCAATATTATAAAACATATACGTATTTCTATGTATTCCAAGACGATTACAGCGCGCTTTTTCAATCTCGATCGCTTTATGCGCATTGCTGATTGCTGCATCTATCACCTCTTTAACTGAGTATGAGCTATCCTCAAGATGGTAACGATTGGCACCCAGAGTATTTGTCAGTATACAGTTTGCGCCACTTTCAAGGTATTCCGAATGAATGTCAACAATCCATTCCGCATGATCAATGTTTGCATCCTCAGGTCGTTCTCCGGGCCGTATACCCTTTATATGGAGTTGAGAGCCCATCGCACCGTCAAACACCAACAGTTCCTTGCCGAGAGTCTCGCGAAGTTGCGCTCTTCTTTTTATGATGTGATCTTGTAACATACGGTCCCCTTCTTTCTGTATTCGCAGTGATCCATTAACTTACATCCGTCACAAGAACGCTTGAGTTGCATATCCTTTTCTCCAATACCGACAATGCCTGTGATGGACTTTTGAGGCACCATCAATAGTGAAGAAGTCAGTGACAACCCGATGCGCTTCCCCGCTTCTAACACCCGTAACAAGTCTTTCTGCATGGTCAGTGGCACATCACCATAACCGGGGCTGAAACGGAAGGTATAGTGCTCAAAAGGCAAGCTCGCTTGTAATGTATCACAAACATCCTCGATGAGCGCACTGGCTACGGCATCCATAATAATCATACGTGTCGCGTCGGTCTTAGAATAGTAACGCAATTTACGATCAATGGAAAGTCCCAGAGTCGCACCGATGAGCATCACATCGCGACTCTGAGCAAGGAGATGCTTGATATCCTTCGTGTTCAAATCAATCTCAGCGGGAATATATATCGAATCATCCCGTCGCTCAATTGAGAAAATACGATGAACCGTCTTGGGCTCAGCTACTGCAATCGTTTCTTCAATTACTGCGTCCACCAGTTGCATCTGATCCTCAGGGATACTTTGACCGCTATGACCAAGATAGCGCAACGCTTCGCTTTTGATGCTCATCTATATCTCCTTAACGAAAAGTCAAACATTGATACTGTGAAAAACGTCAATATAAATATCATAATAATTATAGAGAAGAAATACAATAAAATGGTTTATATTATCATTTTTACGATCTAAACAAGATAATATGCCCAATATGTGATGCACATCATGGATAATCTATCACTTTTACCATGCAGTTCAGACCCCAAATAATATATCTCCGCAACTCTTGAACTGCTTGAAAATAAATAGTTTGTAACACTGTTACTCACTACACTCAGGACTTAATTCGTCAATTATTCGATAGTCGATAGCGTTGATGCATTATTTACTTCATCAATGAATTGATTCACAACATATCCGGCCATAATGAGTCCAACCACCGATGGTACGAATGCAATACTTCCGACCGGGCGTTTCACCTTTCCGGTTCGCTTAACTTCAGATTCGTCTGCGTCTACGTCGAACTCATTCGTTGACGGCATTTCTTTTGAATATACCACCGGAATATGCGTGATACCGATTGCCTTGAGTCGGCGGCGCATGATTTTCGCCAATGGGCACACACTGGTCTTTGACAAATCATCGATTCGAAAACCGGTGGGGTCCAATTTGTTGCCGGCGCCCATAGCAGAAATAATCGGCACATTGAATCGGTACGCCTCGGAAATAAGGAACACTTTACTGTCGATGGTATCAATTGCATCGACGACATAATCGACCTGCGAAAAGTCGAAAGCTTCTTTACTGTCTTCAGCGAAAAATATCGGATAAGTGATAACCTTCGCATTGGGATTAATATCAAGAATCCGCGCCCTCATGACATCCGTCTTGAGTAACCCGACCGTGGAATGCAGTGCAAGAAGCTGTCGGTTGATGTTTGTCTTGTCAACGACATCCTTATCAATTAAATGGATTATACCGACACCGCATCGAGCCAAAGCCTCAGCAGCGAATGAGCCCACACCCCCGATGCCGAATATCGCAACAGATTTGGTATTTATTGTCTGAATGGCTTTATCTCCGAGCAACAGTCTTGTGCGATCGAACCAATCGGGGTCCATTGTACTCATAAATCCGCCTTTACAACATTAATAATCAGACCTCTTCGCTATATGAAAAAGTCACTTACATATCTTACGAAAAATCAATCAAAAGATAAACCTCTGCAGAATACGTTACCGATTCATCCGTGACTGATGCGCTTAATCTTTGGAAAACAACAGTAACCGAGCCGCCATCAAAAAGCGTGGTCAGTCGCATTTCATCTTCCGTGAGAAGCGAAATCTTCGTAACATCGGTGACCTTGTTCGCAATGAATTCATTCATCGACACAACCAACAATTCCTGCCCGTCTTCACGAGTCAGCCGAACAAGGGTATCTGCCTCGACATACATAATTTCTGCGAAGTGCGTCGCTCCGGATGAGTCTTCGAGCGAATATTTTTGTTCTCGACCGTCGTATTTTTCTGACATTTGAAAATCGAAGTAGAGATGCGGAATAACATAATCCGCTCCATCCACCTTCCAAACCTCGGACTGCGGACCATACCACTCATAATATTCGGGTCGCCCGGAAACCGGATCTCTTCCCGGGTCATTCGGCTCATACCAAAATATCGCATTGAAGCCCGTTCTATTCTGAAAAACGGTATTGTCGTATACATCAAAATTGTCATTTATGACTTTCTGAAGTTCCCCTTCGGTTGATAGTGTCGCTAATGTGGTGCTGATAATAAAACGATCCTGCTGAGTCGCAGGCGCGCCCGGAATCATTTTTTGGTCCTCCCACATATCGTTTCTCTCAAGTACTTTGATGAGCAACCGGCTCTGGCTTTTCATCGTGACCGGATAAAAACCGACCCCCGGCAAAATGGACACGAATAACACACCCGCCAATACTAATGGTGCTACGACGAGTTTTTCGCGCTTAACGAAAGAAGTAACAATGGCAAACAAAATTACATATGCGCAAAACACAATCAAAAAATAGTCCGCGTAACCGATACCGAGATCGTAGACTTCTCGAAGTTCGATAATCAAGTGGTAAAGAGACAAGACACCGGCCCACTTCGGGAATATGAGAGAGAATAACTGCGATACTTTTCCTTCGACGTTTTGAATTGAAAAATACACGAACAGCACCGCCACAGAGAATATCAGGACAATACCATGGAAGTTCCCCCCGCCCGGCGCTTGAAATGGCGAGCGAATAAGATAAAGAATGAGCACCAGACCATATATAGCTGTCAGAGGCACCATGACATAGAGTAATACGACTCGAAAGAAAGAAGGGATTGACGACTTCCTGTTTTCATTTTCAATATCTGCGCCTTCTCCACTACGAAAAGAGAATTGATTAGAAGCGAAAATGATTGGGGCGATGAACGAAAAGACCCATGCTGCAAGATAGCCGTATACTTTAGGATCAATCTCCACTAAAAGAAAATTAATCGCAAGCAAAATCAGCGAAATGCCGCCCCACAAAACGCCCGAAAAAAACAGTGTAAAAAACAATGCTTTGAGTACAGACATGAATACATCTTCAAAAGGCTTTTTGAAAAGAAGTGTTTGAAGACACATATACATGATAAAAAGCAATAAAACAAAAAGAATAAAATACATTATGAACGCTTCGGATTGATCAATATCAACCCCTCGCAAACGCTCATACAGTTTTAGAAAAAAGAAATATCCGATGCCGAAAACCGGTGCTCCGACGTAGATGAGCAACCTCTGAATGGCGACTCGATTTGTTTTTAAAGACAGCAACGGCAAAATGAGCGACACTATCGCCGAAGCAACGCACGTCAGAATAAGCCCCATCCATATGTCTCTCCCATATATTTGTGCAGTAAACAGGATTGACAAAACAAACACCGATAAAACATACATCGGATTTCTTGATACCGTATCGAGCAAGCTTTTCGATTGACTCCTGATAAAGTTTAGACCGCCGCGGCTCATATTATCTCCCCTACTTCCCTCGCTATTTATATGAAAAAAGCAAAAAGAAACGATGCAATTGTATAATTACACTTTACAACCGCATCGCCGCTTTGTCTAACAAATCTCGTCGTTTAAACTTTGAATCCACGCAATCGCAACGCATTACTGACCACCAAAATAGAGCTCATGGCCATCGCAAATCCGGCGAACATCGGATCAAGAAGCGGTCCTCCAAAAAGATACAACACGCCTGCAGCAACGGGTATGCCGACCGTATTGAAAATAAACGCCCAGAACAGATTCTGCTTAATATTTCTGATAGTTGCCTTACTGAGCGCGACGGCAACGACGATCTCGTTCGGGTCACCTTTCATCGCGATGACATCCGAAGACAGTGCAGCAATATCCGTGCCGGTACCGATGGCCATACCAACATCCGCAACCGCTAAGGCCGGCGCATCATTGATACCGTCCCCGACCATCGCCACGAGTCGGCCGCCTTCCTGTAATGACTTTATTTTATCCGCCTTGTCTTGTGGCATCACTTCGGAGAGGGTCTCGTCCACACCAATTTGTGCTGCAACCGCTGTTGCCGTTTTCTTGTTATCACCGGTAAGTAAAACGGTATGTATGCCCATTTTTCGAAGCGCCTGAACGGCCTCTGCCGCTCCTTTTTTGATCTCATCCGATACCGCAAACGCACCGACTACATAACCGTCTATAGCGGCTAGCAATGTGGTTTTACCGGACTCTGCGAACGCCGTCACATACGATTCTGAAGCAGTCGTATCAATACTTCTTTCGGCGAGAAAAGCCTCATTCCCAACCAAAATCTCGTGTCCGTCAACTTTAGCCCGAATGCCTCTCCCGGGAACAGCTGTGAATTCCTCGGGCTGAGAAATCGCAATTCCCTTTTTTACGGCAGCAGAAACAACAGCGCCGCTGATAGGGTGTTCTGAAGCACTTTCCGCAATCGCAACCATTCGAAATACGCCTCGTTCATCGATATTATTTATATTCGCATTTTCGATAAAGACAAAATCCGTCATTATCGGGCGTCCTTCAGTCACGGTACCTGTCTTGTCAAATACAATGGCCTTAATTTTTCCCGTCGTCTCGAGTGCCTCTCCACCTTTAAATAAAACACCAAGCGACGCTCCTTTTCCGGATGCGACCATAATTGCCGTCGGCGTAGCAAGCCCCAGTGCACACGGACAAGAAATGACCAAGACGCTGACAAAAACTTTGAGCGCAAAATCAACCGTTTGATTGGACACTAGCCAAGCTAATCCGGAAAGGACCGCAATCCCAAGCACTACAGGAACGAAGAAAAGCGAAATACGATCGGCCAGGCGCGAAATGGGTGCTTTTTGAGCTTGTGCATCCATGACGAGCTGAATGATTTGAGACACCATCGTGTCTTCTCCGACGCGAGTAACACGCATAACAATGCGCCCGTCAACATTGACACTGCCTCCAATCAATGGACTCTCGGGTTCCTTTCTGACCGGCATGCTTTCTCCGGTCACTAAAGCCTCATCCACAGAAGATATCCCCTCTTGGACCACACCGTCCGCAGGAACCGATGCGCCGGGGCGTATAAGGACATAGTCACCTACAGAAAGTACCGAAACATCGACGGTTTGCACGTCATCTCCCTGCAATCTTTCGGCGGTTTTAGGTGTCAGGCTCATAAGCTTCTGAATTGCATCGGACGTCTTACTTTTGCTTCCAGCCTCCAAATATTTCCCAAGCATAACTAATGTGACCACCACTGCGGCAGATTCAAAATAAAGTTGATGAACCATCATGTAATCCCCTGCAATGATTTTCACAACTGCATAGACCCCATATAGAAATGCGGCTGACGTACCGATCGCAATCAGCGAATCCATGTTCGGTGATCTTTTAATCAAGAGCTTGAATCCCCGAGTATAAAATCGATGCCCCGCTATTAATACCGGAACGGAAAGAAATAATTGAACCAACGCAAACCGTAACGGGTGGTCGTGCATGTCCAAAAATGGAGGAATCGGTAACCCACCGAACGGAAGCATGTGCGACATAGCTAAATAGAAAAGGGGCACAGTAAACAGAATCGCCACAACAAGCCGCTTTCTGATTCCCTTTGCCTCTTTATCGAGTTCAGGGGTCAACGTCCGTGCACCGCCTTCGGTCACATCCGTCAGCATATATCCAGTCGAATCAATGCGTCTTTTTATTTCATCTCCGGTAATAACAGACTCGTCAAATCGAACCTGCATCATTTCTGTCGCAAGATTGACTTCACAGGACTCAATGCCTTCCAACGCCTTACAAGTCTTATCAACATACGCAGCACATCCCGCACAGGTCATTCCGGAAATTTTATATCTTTTATCATTCACTGATATCACCTCATCGTAGAATTGTATTTGCACACATTTATAATATAAGTCTTTTGGAGAATAAGTTGTACCATCGGATACATTTCATACAAAAAGCGTCGGATATAGACTATCCGACGCTTTAATCCTATGATTTAGAGATATTTATGCTTTTGTTTTCTTATCCTGTGTCTCTTTTTCTTTCTGTGCGGGCAAAATCAAATTCAAAATAATACCGGACAGGGCCGCGAGAGCCATTCCGGAGATTGCGGTCAACTCGGTCACTTGGAAAACGGCGCCGCCGAGTCCTAGTACCAACATGACCGCCGGAATGATAATATTACGCGTCTGATTAAAGTCAATCTTGGCCTCTGCAATAACACGAAGACCGTTTGCAGCAATAAATCCAAAAAGAATAATGCTGATACCGCCCATGACCGGTTGCGGAATCGCTGCAATGAGGTCTTTAATCGGCTTAAGGAAAGACATTAATATCGCGATGATCGCCGCACCGCCTGTAACATAAACCGATCCGACCTTGGTCAATCCGACAACGCCGGTATTTTCACCATATGTCGTATTGGCAGGACCACCAATCATACCGGCGAAGAACGTCGCGACACCGTCACCCAAAAGCGTGCGATTGAGACCCGGCTTCTGTAGAAAATCGCGATTGCAAATTTTACCGAGGACAGTGTGATCACCGATGTGCTCCGCAATGGTCACAAACGCGATGGGCAATATAGCAAGCGTTGCAGAAAAATCAAGCGCATAGAGTGTAAATGGACCGACCTCTTTGGCATCTGTCGAACCAAACGGCAGCATGATTTTCGGGACTTCGAAAATATGTCCCTTGGAGATATCCTTTCCGATGGCAATCAAATTATCAAGGACCATCGTCTGCTCGCCGGCGCCCATGTTGAATATTAAGTCAATAACAATCGCCGAGGCAAATCCAATACCAATCCCTGTGATGATGGGAACAATTTTGAAAAATTTCTTAGCGTGAACCGCAATCAGTGCGGTCGATAGCATCGAAATGAGCGCAACAACCACATGCTGCGGGTTCATCCCGCCCTCCGACGGCGCCAATCCGGCCATTCCGACTGCAGTCCCTGCAAGTCCAAGTCCAATAACCGCAATCATCGGACCGACAACGATGGGAGGCAGAATCACGGTCAGCCATGACTTGCCAACAAAAGTGACGATGATAGCAATCACTATATATACCAAGCCAATACCCATCAAGCCCGTAGCCGCAGCCGCGAAATTCGGCCGCCCGCTGGTCGTCTCAATAGCCAACGCAGAAACGATCGCCGTAATGTATGCAAAGGAGCTGCCGAGATACACAGGAACCTGTGCCTTTGTGAATAAGATATAGATCAACGTGCCGATTCCGGATGCCAACAAGGCCGTGTTGACCGGTAGTCCGGTTAAAATCGGCACCAATACGGTTGCACCAAACATTGCAAAAACGTGTTGGAAACTGAGAATGACTCCCTTTCCGATGCCAGGCTTCTCTCTGATGTCAATGATGAGATTATTTTGTTCTGCCATACGTCCCCCCTGATACTCTTTTAGCCGATTGATTCAGCCCCGTGCCAAATCCTCTTGACCACTAGATAAATTTTAACGATAAAAGCCCGATGATGCAACGAAATCAGGCGTTTTTAGACACAAATTTTCTAGTTTTTTTAAATTCGAAGACGAAAATCAGGCATTTTTTACTCTATATGTTCAAGTTGCCCAAGCAATAAATCTTGCCCTGTGCATTAATCAGTTACGAGCACCATTATTCAACGAGCGGTGATGAAACAAATTCGATTTTTTCGACTCTGTCTTGCAAAAAAAACGCGCGCATAACAATTGACAACATACCCCTTAATCTGTACAATTGCATGGCGGGTCATGCTTTGACTCATTACGGTAAGGCAATTTGGAGAGATGGCTGAGCTGGTCTAAGGCGCACGACTGGAAATCGTGTGATGGCTAATACCCATCCGAGGGTTCAAATCCCTCTCTCTCCGCCACATAGGACCGAGCACCGATTTTTTCGAGGCTCGGTTTTTTCGTTCAGATGAATTTGCAATAAAGCACTGCCGTTATCGGATGCACGTATCAAAAGCGACTATTCAATTTTTTGTGAATACTATAGGATTATCGTTGCGTTATTGTGCGGTGTCTTCCAAAATAACATATAATTCAATACATCAAACGATAGGAAACACAAATGCGACTCATTAATAAAATACTCGGTAAGTTCATACGTTCCTTCACAAAATTCCACCGTGCCGTTCTGGACGGACTGATTTACATAATCGAAACGGGTGTCCTCTTGTCGAAAAGCTTCATCAAGGGATGCCTTTTTATTCTCGGCATCGGCGGCTGCTTGTTTTTTATTCTATTACTCGGGCCCTTGGGTGAACTACTCTTCTCTCATCCGATTATTTTGCTCATCCTTTTTCTCATCGTCATTTTTCCGATACTCGGTGCCGTGTCTGTGTCATATCTCAACGAATACAAAATCATCAGTGTCGCCTATCTTGAGAACCTCTCTGCATCATTACTAGACCCGGAACATCATCAGTATCAGAAATATAAGTTTTTCAAGAATAAGCGGCAACAAGAGAAAGCCGACCAAGCCAGAAGAGCGCAAGAACGAAGAGATGCGCAACAGCGCATGTGGGAGGAACGCTTCCGCCAGTGGCAAGGCTTTTCGGGCGGATACGGATATTCTTCGGGTTACGGCGGTCAGTCATCCGGTTCAACTTACGCTAATCCCTACGAAGAATTTAAGAACAAATACGAAAATAGTTGTAAGGCATTAGGTATCGTCACAACCACTGACCCCAGTCGAATTAAGCTTGCCTATCGAAAAATGGCAAAGCAATATCATCCGGACGTGAATAAAGCGCCGGATGCCACGCGACGCTTTCAAGAGATTAGTGAAGCTTATGAATTCCTCAACGAGGATAATATCGCACGCTACAAACGAATGGGATCTCAGTAAATCCGATAGTTTCCACTTAATGCAAGCATCGCAAACAGATAAAGACAGTTATCATAATATCGACGGTCTCCCTCTCGTAGCGGCGTGTCCCAGAACTTTTGCACACATTCGCGCGCATACTGATTCTCTGAAGCCAGGGACGCCTGCGCATTCACAGCAATCATCGCGACTGGGTGTAGCGCCTCTCCCTCGATAATCGTACCGTCAATGGCATAGATACCGTATGGATGATCCGCGACTGTCTCGCAAAAAAATCGTTGATGATTCGCTGCAATCGTCTTGAATCGAGCATCCGCTCCAAACCACGCCCAATCCAGCGCAACGTTCGCAACTGTACGATACGCATCACTGTAATACCAATCATGTCTGCCAAAAATCTTTTGGTGCCCGACATGCGGTGTGCCGTCAAATTCTGCGTACTCCGCAGATAATCCGGTCTCTTTATGACAAGCAAGAACCAGATAATCCCGACTGTTCTGTGCTGCTTCCAGCCAAAACTCTCGGTCTTCAGAATTGCAATACTCTGCAAAGAGCGTATAAAAATGAGGAAGGTGATATGACGGGTCAGAGAAGTCGAGCTCCGTGATAAACCGAATCAGTTTATTTTCCGGATCCCACATCGCTCGGCCTTTGGTACCGTCTTCACCTTTATGTATCATAACCGACAGCAACTCTTTGGCCTCAGCCATGTAATTGAAAACTCCCTCGCCATCGCCCCAGCGTCTTGATGCAAAAATCAGCGCCATCGCAAAAAATTCTTCGCCATCCGGAGCCGGGCCATCGGCATTTTTCGTGCCGTCAGTCGCATTTGACCAACAAAAGTAACCGGCATTGGGACCCTTTTCTATGTACATGTACGTCTTCGTCCACAGCCATAACCGATCGAAAATATCTTTGTTATCCATTTGAACAGCCATCATCATACCGTACGACATTCCCTCTGACCGAGCGTCGTCATTACCGGTATCTCGCATATAACCCATGTCGTCACCGACGGTATGGAAAAACTTAATGCCCTCCGGACCGAAAAAAATGGTGTCAAACGTATCCTTCAATCGCTTTTCAACCGTTGCCTCATCGGCAATACCTAGTTCTACAAAGAGATTGCGGTAGTTTGCTTTAACTTCTGAATTCATTTGTACCTCCTTGCTCATGCTCTATGCACGTAGCCGTTTAGCGTGCCCACCCTAATTCCAGTCCCATCACTTCCGGCGTCCGTAAAAGGACCGACCGTCATCGAACCGGAAGGGCGCGTCGCACCAAAAAAATCGCGTTCTATACATATCGGAGTGGCATCCGGATTTTCGAATCGGGCCCGAGACTCGAATGCATAGCCTAAAATAGAAGTGGTGATGCATTCCGCTTCAACGGTTGCAACCTTGTCCTCTAAATCCATAATTAAATAGACATCGTCGCCTTTTATACTAAGCGACAACTGCGGGTTAATGTCGTTGTAGCACTTGCTGTCTCGTTCTCCATGTTTATAAGGCGTCGCGTCACCAAAATATAAATTTGACGCACAATACATCGGCAATTTTGCATTAGCAAAATCCAGAACACCATGCAAATCCTTTTTCCATATTGCCCACTGCTCAGGGCTCGGGCATTCGTCGTATGTGTACATGCCCTTGGGGACTTTGCCATTCTCGTCCTTAACTGTTCCGTCATGGTACCAATTGGAATACCCTATAGCCGCTTCCTTTTCGACATGAATCTCTTGGCTCCCCATAAAGATATTATTATAAAAACGATTATCACCACCCATAATTCGAACGACGCCGGCTACCGCGGTCTCATGCGGGAAATGATAAGGCGTAAAACGATCAGGTACTGGACACATGCTAATGAACCCACCAAAAAGGTTGTTGACGTATGCGCCGCCATGCGACATATCCTTGATGCTCTTCATCGATAGCAAAATATTGTTATCAATGACGTATGGGCCGTGGCTGACTTCAATATATATATCCTCGATATCATTGTCATACATCAAATTTCCGGTAATTCGCGTCCCCTGCGTCTGCCAATCCATCCAAAAACCACGGTCACAGTTATGGACATGATTATCTGAGATAACGACATCCAATGGCGCATGAAGCTTAATACCGCCAATCTCTGCTCCGCCGAAAAGACGCTTGGTGTGAATTGCGAAAATATGGTTGTCATAGATTTCGCTGAAAGCACACCCGAGATGTCCGCAAATACCGGTCTGCTCACAATCGAAAATAACGTTGTGCCGCACAATGTGAGATCCGATTCGATCCTTGTGCCATCCTTGATGCAGTGCAATAAATACACTGTCTCGTTGAAACTGCGTGCCATGCTTGTCACCGGTCGTCACCCACTCATTATGACCGGTCGAGATTTCTTTACCCAAACTGATTCCTGAGCATTTTGAATTGCTTATTGTGTTATGCTCAATGATCCAACCTTTACTCCAATGCGGACCGATCAGTCCTTCCTGAAGCGCTGAAGGCGGTGCCCAGTTGGTTGCAGCCATCGTCATCTCAAACCCGCGAACTGTAATGTAATCAACGCCATTTTTCGTCGGCCAAAAACAATTCTTTCTGACATTGATTTCAATCATTTCGACCTGAGGATCAAACGCTTGAAAATTCGCATATATTGTCGTTGATTGCTCTTCTACCTCACAGTACCATGTGTGTAGAGACCATGCTTGATCTCGAGCGGGCTGATGAACCGTCGGCATTAATACTTCGTCCAGGCTATTAACTTCAAACATCGATCGACCGGATATATATACTTCACCCTGATGGTCGACGCGCGGGGATTCAAACCAGTCGCCCCATACAACCTCTTTGTATGGGTTGAATTCGCCAAACATCGCATTGTCAACAACTGCTTTATACACGGACCCTTCGATTTGTTGCCAAGAAGTGACCGGTTCAGCTCCGGAAATAACAACCCGCTCACCCTCATAAGCCTGATACGTGATGCGATGCAAATCATCGGTTCCGCCGCAGACTGGATTGACCGATTCACGATAGACGCCCTCGCGAACTACGATTGTATCTCCCGGCAAAGCTCGGTTAGCAGCCTCTTGAATCGTCAGGAGCGGCCGCTCAAAAGATCCTGCATACGCATCTTTCCCCTGTTTAGCGACATAGTATGTCTTCGTCATCCAATCATCCTCCGCATGCTATTTATCTGAGAGAATCGATATCCATTGTTCAAAATCGGCAACCACCCCTTGAAGAAATTCGCGAGTATCGGCTTGAGAAACCGCACCATTATCATCCAATAATTTATGGACCTGACTCAAATACGCCTCCGGTTGTTGCATGACACGAACATTCAGCGTTACCAAAGACTGGCGGAGCTGATGTTGGGCGCTAAAGCCACCGATCATTCCGGGAGAAAGGCTGATGCAACAGCCGGGTTTGTTGTTCCATATGCTTTCTCCATAAGGGCGAGAGCCGACATCCAGCGCATTTTTGAGTGCCGCAGGAAGGGCTCTATTGTATTCAGGCGTCACGAACATGACTGCGTCACAAGCTCTCATCGATTCTCTGAACGACTGCCACGATTCCGGAGTCGCCGATATCTCTTCATCGAGGTCCGGGTTATAAAGCACCAATTCACCAATCGGAATTCGATGAACCTCAACGCGACTCGAAAACATATGGGCCAAAGAATCCGCGACTTGTCCTGAATATGAATTATTTCTCAAACTACCCACAATCATTGCAACTTTGAATATCATGCTTTTGCCCTCCGCTTCTTTTCTTGCTCTTCTGCAATTAATTCTCTGGTTCGCGCCTGTCCATAACGAATCGGCATTGCAATCTTATGCTTGAAAAATGCGATCATCGGCCCCATGAAGAAAGCGGTAACCAACGTACCCACACCCACTGTCGCACCCAACAAAAAACCAATCACTGTACACAAGATGTCACTGGATATTCGAAGATATTGGAACTTAATAGGCGTTTTCTCTGAAAGAATAATTGCGACAGCATCATATGTTGAGACACCCAGATCACCGGTAAAATAGAGCGCGGCACTCAAACTAAGAATCAGAAGCCCAATGATGAGAAATACAATTCGAACCCATATCTCGGGATTGGGCATCCAAGTCATAAATAGTTTCGTCGAAAAACTGACAACGTATCCAAGAAGAAATATATTTATGGCCGTGCCGATGCCGATTTTACGTTTATCAACAAAAAACACGGCGACTAACATGATGAGATTGACAATCATGTAAAGCGTTCCGAAATCAAGATTAGTCTGATACCAGATACCGTGAGCCAGAACCTGAAATGGATCTGTTCCGAATGCAGAAAAACTGAACATACCAACACTAAAGCCGCCGACAGTGACACCCACTATGGTCATCAATACTCGCTTAGTAAACTCACTCATGATTGCTCTCCTTAATCATGCGAATAAACTACGCATGTATAAAAATTATAGCAAATATGCCTCATCTATACATCGAAAAAACAACAAATGACAAATTGATATTATTCTGCACCGTATTTGCAACATTAGGTGTAAAATTAATTTTAACAATGTTGGATTTTACTCGATCTTTGTGGCCATAAATATAAATTTGTTGTAATCTCTTAATGTTGCTTTATAATTTATCGGAATTATTGACAGGAGGCGAGTCATGAGCGAGACGTACCTCAGAAGTGCTTTTAAGAACTGGATCACCGCGGCGGAGAAATCCGGTTTAGAACCCATTGCTTCACCGCGCATCGATGCCTATGTCAATGCACTTAAGTTCTCATCGACAAAGATTATCGGAGCCAAGCTCTCTACGACAGACCTTTTCTCATGCGTCACTTCCGACGAGTTTCAGGATATACGCAAAACGCTAGAGTCATCTCAGAATTTTGCTTTTATTAACGAGATCTCCGACGGTGTATTCGGAGAGGCGCTCGCTCTATACGGTCGATTTCTTGAAGATGTTACTAAGCCGGTCTGTTGGATTTTTGCTTCAAACCCAAAAGTTTATGATATCATCCCTGCCGTCCAGGAGTTGTCTGTCATCACATGGCGTATAGAGCAACGTGACAAGATGATAAAGAAGAACGACCGTGTCTATCTTTGGCTTCCCGGCGTCGATGGCGGCATCGTTGCTTCCGGCACGATTGTCAGTTCTCCTGAAGAGCGAGAGCCACTTAGAGGCGATCCCTTCGTTGTCGACGAAAACATGTTTTTCGATACATTTATCGGTGTGGACATAAAGATCGATCGACGATTCACGAATCCGATAATCAGCGCCAACATGCTTCTTAAAAACGACGTAACCAAGACTTTAGAGATTCTTGTTTTCCCTGGGTCTTATCATTATTACGTGATGCCGGAGCAAGAATCAGCTATCGAATGTGTCATTGACAACTGTCCCGAGCCAACACTTGTTGAGACGATCGATCCGTCTGACACTGATGATTTGGCTTCAGAGGAAGAGACTTCATCCGAAAGTGTTAATATGCAAGAAGGCTCAGCTTCGGATACAGCGGATGTTGATTCCCAAATGCATCGCAAGCGTCGATACTGGGTATTCACCCCGGACAGTGGCAGTAAGATGTGGGCGGACTATTACACTCATGGTTTTATTTCCTTCGGATATGACGCAATAGGTAATTTCAAAAAATATGCCTCTCGCGAACAAATCCGCGTCAAAATGCGCTCAAGTTACGGTACCGGTCGAAGTTACAAACTTATGGGCCATATGGCATGGCAATTTTCAGAGGAGATGAAACCCGGAGATATCATATATATTTCAACGGACGGAGAGAAAATCATTGGAAGAGGCATAATTAAGTCGGATTACTATTTCGATGTGTCCCGCAAACAGCAAAAAAGTTCCAGAGATGTTATTTGGACGGACAAGGGAGACTGGGCCATCCCTTTTGACTTGCCGCGTTTTTCAGTCGTGGATATCACAAATTATGCCTCTTGGTGTCGCGATATCGAGCAAACTATTTTGGGAACACAAGAGAGCATCATCCACAACGATATCTCCACACCCGGTTTGCCGAAATATAGTCCGAAAGATTTCTGCAATGACGTATTCATGAGTCTAGATCGCTTTAATGATTTGGCTCAGCTTCTAAAGACAAAGAAGAATATTATTTTGACCGGCGTTCCCGGCGTTGGAAAGACCTATTCCGCGGAGCGATTAGCCTATGCCTTGATGGGCAAAAAGGATCCGGACCGGCTGAAAATAATTCAATTCCATAAGAGTTACAGCTATGAATCCTTTGTGATGGGATACCGCCCTGCCGAAGTAGGCCAGAAGCTCCAGACTGGCGTGTTTTATGATTTTTGCAAAGAAGCCGAGCCGGATGATCGCGACTATTTTTTGATTATCGACGATATTAGCAGAGGCGACATCAGTGCAATTTTCGGTGACTTGTTAAACCTCATCGGCTCGGACTATCGGGGGAAATCGCTCCGCCTCTTGTACCGAGATGAATATTTCTCCGTGCCAAAGAATCTCTACATCATCGCAACCTTGAGCACTTCTCACGAATCATTGCTATTCAGCGACGACTCTCTGCGCCGTCGCTTTGCATTTTATGAGATGACGCCAGCATTTGGCACCCCAGAATTTGACGCTTACAGAGCAAGATTTTCTAACAAGAAATTAGATAAATTGATCAAAGTAATCACAGACTTCAACAACAGCGTTTCTTCAGAAGGGCCGAGTCTGAACGCTTCTGTGCTCGGCCATTCCTATTTCTGTGATCGTGACTTAGGCGAAGACCAATCGATTGAACAGATTGCAAAATATGAAATTATCCCGTTGATCGGCACATTCTTTAATGGGAAGAGCGATCGCGAGGAAAAGATTAAGCTGTGGTCACAGAAAATTCTCACCGCAATTAAGTAATCCGAAATATGACCCGTTTACGAATAAAGAAAGACGGCCTATGGAATGAAATCCAATGAGACCGTCTTTCAATATTTACGGACTATGCGTGACTATTTGTTTTCCGACTTTTTCTTTTTCACCACGAAGAAACCAACGATCACCGCTGCAATTGTACAAACGGCAACCGGAATGCCAACGGCAATCCAGATCAAAGGCAAAGATTTACCATCAACCGTATCAGCGGAAGCTGTGGACTCAGAAACCGTTGCCGTCGGCTCAGTTTCCGGAGTCGTCGGTTCTGTCTCCGGCTCGACGGATGATAATAGCGCATCGTATTCGGATTGGGTTACGAACCGAACGTTATCAATATATACTTTTCCGCTAAAGTCACTCTCAATATCTGCAAAAATCAACAATAGATTTCGAAGTTGAGTATCATCGGCAACTGCATCTATGGATTCCAAATCCATAACTGCCAAATAGTGATACAAACCCTCTTCGGTTTGATCGGCCTCAGCCAGCAAAGTCAAATCAATATTAAAAGAATCAGGTATTTGAGCCCAATAGCCAAATTCCGGCGGTTGAAATGCAGCCGAAATTGCAATGGAGCCGGTGGTCGCTGACGACGGTTCAAGATAACAATCGAAAACGAGGAAACTGTTATCACCACGAGTCATCGGATCCAACCAAAGATCCAGTCTCGGTGCCGACGCCCAGTTATCAGTCGGCTTAACTTCCGGATATGCAAATTCAAACGTCAGTGCTTTCGAACCGTTAATTTTTTCGATTAATAGATTCACCTTTGTTCCGGAGTCCACACTCCAGTCCCAGCCCTGACGCGTTCCGTCTTCAAAATAAGAAGGTAGCGAAGCCGTTCCCATCGGAGCATGTTCAAGGGGTGCTGCAGCTGCGGCTCCACTGCTGGAGAAAGTAATGTTATCAATGTAGATCTTTGATCCATCTTCGATACCTGCAAAAATCACCATATTCGACAATATACTTCCCTCAGCGTCTGTCGCAATCACCTCTAGATTAGCAGCCTCTTTGGCCGTTGACGTCACCAAGGCAAAATACTTCCCGTCATCCTGTTGGACAAAATTATCCGGATATACGCGTACCGCACTATTTGGATTGGCCCATCCGTTGACATCGGTCTGAGGAACCAAAGCAATTGATACCGTTGTCGGACTATCCACATACACTTCCATCGTAATGGAATCTGCAGCAAAAGCATCTATTCCGGGGTTGTAATCATTCGAGGAAATGCGAACATTTGCCCAGTAATTAGTGTCAGACACATCTACGCTCTTTGCCATGTTAGAAAGGACCAACATGCCATTTTCGTTAGACATTTCAACATCTCTGATTGGGCTGTCGCTATTTAATACAAATCCCTGCGTGTCACCGGTTTCAAAATCCCAGACAACTTGAGAATATGCGCCTTCAGCAAGTCTCTCTATCGGCTCATATTCGATACCCTTGATGCGAGCACGAACATATTCTCCTGAAAGGCTCATTTCTTCGGTAGCCCAAACTTGGTCATCACCCGGATCCAAAAGTGTGGCCTCTGACACCCCCATGATATAAGGAATAAAGCATCCTGAAGTCTCGTTCTTGTTGGTCAGAGACCAGTTGACCCAACTAATATTGTTTTCATTCAAGAAAGTAATCCACTTATCCGCTTCCGGGAGAAATGGACCATTATTACCATTAGCTTCGCTTGTGCCCCACTCAGAAACAAAAACGGCTACACCCTTATCCAAAGCATATCTCGCATTTGCCATCACGTTGCCGCGATCCTCACTGTCTTCTGACGACAAGTGAGTGCCACTGTAAAAGTGTGTAGTGTACATAATATTAATCGCATCAATCGGATCATCTGCCGCCAAGTCGGCGCGCTGGCTCCAGTTGGGCGTCCCAACAATGATAATATTATCGCCGCGGCTTCTCAGAAGTTCTACAATCGGCTCAGCATAATTCTTGATCGCCGTCCAACCTGCCGCATCATTTGTAATGCCGTTGCCACCGTTGCTGTTTGGGCTCGGCTCGTTGCATAGTTCCCAAAGAATCTGATCATATTGCGGATGGTCGATATAATGTGCCGATATTTCATCGAAAAAGTCATACGCACCTGCATAAACTTCTTCATTCGGATCTCCCGGCGCATGCACATGCCAGTCGACGATGACATACATATCGTTTTCAAAAGCCAAATCAATGCCTTGGTAGACTAAATCCTTCAAAGTCGGGTCAGTAGCGTAACCATTTTCTCCGACATACAACGCCAAACGAATAACGTTACTGCCCCAGTCCGTGGCTAAAGCCGCAAAGGCGTTCTCGTTAATGATTTCTCCGAACCATTGCAAACCATGTGTGCTCATGCCTCTTAACTGGATTTTGTCCCCCGACTCATCGACGAGCGTCATTTGCCCGTCCACATCTTCGAGATGAAGTGCTCCGGATTCTGACGGCTTCCGAACCGAATCATTGCCAAGCAAACTACTGTTCTCCTCAACCGAGGCGCCCACAACGAAGGCAAACGTCGATATGACGAGGCAAAAAACCGCAAGAAAGGATAGCAATTTAGATAATCTACGCATAATACTCCCTCTTTCAAAAACAATTCCCATGTAACCAATGTAATTATTATATCGTAATGCACAAAAAAAGCGCCTGATAATATGCAAAAAATGGACAAAATCATATTAAGATTTTGTCCACTTTACTCCAGGAGCAATAAATGTTAGTCAACGGATTTGTCAATTTTGAAACGGACAATTTTTTTCGAAGTATTCTTAACAAATTCTTCATCCCTAATCTTGACCTGTCCGACCATCTTGTAAGATACCATCACTTTATTCATCTCTCGAATCCGACGGTCAAAATAGGCTTGCACATCATCAACGCCCTCGGAATTTAGCGTTTCGTAGTTTGGATATATCTCCGCAACAATAATCTCTTTATCTGCAGCAGAGCGACTCTCACCTTGATAAACCACCACTTCTTCGACGCCGCGGATCTTAGAAATCTTGAGTTCAAGCTCTTCAGGATAAACATTTTTGCCATTGCTCAGAATAATCAAATTCTTAAGCCGACCGGTGATATAAAGCCAACCTTCATCGTCAAGCTTACCGAGATCCCCGGTGCAAAAATAACCTTCCTCATCAAAAACTTCAGCTGTCGCCTCCGGATCATTATAATAGCCGAGCATAACATTCGGGCCCTTAACGCAAATCTCTCCCTCACCGTCTTCGTTCGGGTCCTTAATCTTGACCTGTTCATGCATGATCGGAAGACCGACACTACCCTTTTTCTGAAGTTTATTGCGATTACATGAGACCAGTGGCGCACACTCCGTGATGCCGTATCCGTTGAGGACTGTAACCCCAATGGCATCAAAAGTATCGATAATATCTTGCTTCAATGCCGCACCACCGCATATTACGAGCTCCAACTCACCACCAAACGGTGCCAACACACTCTTGAATAATTTGCGCCGCAGATCAACGCCCACTCTTCTCAAGGCGTTACTGACCTTCATCATTCTTCTCAGCAACTTCGCCTTGCCCGAAGCTTCCGCTGACGACCAGATTTTGGAATAAAGTTTTTCCATGAAGAGCGGCACTAAAATCAAGTGCGTCGGTCTGTATTCCTTAATCTCCTGCGCGATATAGCGCAGGCCGGAAGACAGATAAATCGTAACGCCCTGCGCAAAATGCCCGACAAAATTCACCGTCGAACCGAACGTGTGATGCGGTGGCAAAAAATTAATCGTCCTTGGCGTCAACGCAAAGAAATACATGCCGTTGGTCATGTCCAAGACTATATTCTTCTGAGAAAGCATGACACCCTTGCCTTTGCCGGTTGTACCGGAAGTAAAGACAATTGTCGCTAATCGGTCTGTATCAATCGGATAGTTATAATAAGAGCGATCGCCTATATCGAAAAGCGCCGAGCCCTTTTGGACAACCTCAGAAATCGCTATCGAATCCGGAATTTCAGGCAGCCCCATGCACACCTTAGTCAGTAGAGTCGGCACCGAATCTACGATTTCTTGCATCTTAGAGTGAATCGAAGCGCTGTAAACAAGATGCTCACAAGTAGCTGTATTCATAATATCTGCGATATCCGATACCGGTAAATCCTTATCTATCGGAATAACAACACACCCAATCGACATAAGGGCAAAATATGAACAAATCCAATCCACCGAACTCTCACCGACGAGAGCGACATGTTTATTGGAATAACCTAATGCAATAAGACCGGTGCCAAGACTTCGGATGTAAACTCGCGCCTCGGAAAAAGTCATATATATAAGTTCTTTATCAGAAGGTTTCTTCTTATAAGCAAATGCGACCCGATCCGGGTATCGATCTGCAACATTCTCGGTCATAATCCGAAAATCTTCAAAAACCGTCGTCTCATATAGCGGGTAGTTTCTGTTACGCATACAAACCTCCAAAAAGCACTCCCATATATAATTGACGATATAAATGAAATAATCAAGCAAGCCGCGAATAAATCGAGTCAATTCATTCGCACAAACTACTCTTCTAAGAAGAACGAGTAGCCTTTTTTGCAGGCCTCCGCAGGATTGCCTATCATCAAATTATAAGAATAGTAACCCTGAATCAACGATGCATCTCAAGCCTCGCACAAACACCTTGCCCCCTAGAACGAGTGGCCTTTTTTGCAGGCCTCCGCAGACGTTCCTTCGGAACGGCGAGGACCAGACTGCAAAAAAGCGTCACCCGTTCTTCCGATTGTTCTGAACCTCAAGTTCCTGTTGAGAAAATTCCGGCAAGCCGGAATTTTTGCTATTCCCACTCAATCGTTCCGGTCGGCTTCGGGGTCAAATCATACACCACACGATTCACGCCGGGAACTTCATTGATGATTCTGGAAGTGATTTTCTTAAGAATCTCCCAATCTGGTGTCTCAATCTCAGCGGTCATTGCATCGACAGTGTTAACCGCGCGCAGGATAACCGGGTATTCAAACGATCTGGCATGATTGCGTACGCCGACAGACTTAAAATCCGGCACCGCCGTAAAATATTGCCAAACGCGGCCTTCGAGGCCGGCCAATTGGAATTCTTCTCTCAAAATAGCATCCGAAGCGCGAACGGCTTCTAAACGGTCACGCGTGATTGCGCCAAGACACCTGACACCCAGCCCCGGACCGGGGAACGGCTGACGATAAACCATCGAATCCGGCAACCCGAGAACCGTGCCGCACTCACGAACTTCATCTTTGTATAAGTATTTGACGGGCTCCACTAATTTAAATTGCATGTCTTCCGGTAATCCACCGACGTTGTGGTGCGCTTTAATCGCTTTTGCAGTCTTCGTTCCGCTTTCAACGATGTCCGGATATATAGTGCCTTGTGCCAGGAAGCGAATACCTTTGAGCTTTGAGGATTCCTCTTCGAAAACACGAATAAATTCATTGCCAATAATTTTGCGCTTCTCTTCCGGATCGCTAACACCTTCAAGCTTGCCCAAGAAACGGTCAACGGCGTCAACATAGATCAAGTTCGCTCCGAGTTCTTCTCCAAAAACACGAAGCACCTCTTCAGGCTCGCCTTGTCGAAGCAGACCATGATTGACATGAATGCATGTCAAATTACTGCCAATGGCCTTAATCAGAAGTGCTGCAACCACAGAACTATCTACGCCGCCGGAAAGAGCGAGTAAAACTTTCTCGTTCCCAACTTGCCTCTTAATCTCTTCAATTTGATCACGAGCAAAAGCGCTCATGTTCCAAGTCGCCTCGCAACAGCACTTGTCAAATACAAAGTGACGCATAACACCTTCATCTATCAAATCAACATTGATACCGGCCATATCCGGGCAACCAATCGCCATGCTCGGATAATCACTGTGAAGCACTGCATCATCTGCCATAACTTCTTTGCCGTCAACCATGCGATTCTGACCACCGGCATACACAATGCCCTTCAATCCCGGAAAAGCGCTCAACCCTTCCATCGTTATATCATGTGCGACTATTTCGCTGTACACATTCATTGAGCGAATCATTCGAGCAATAACAGAATTTTCTGTTCCGCCTAAATCAATGACCAGTATGGTATCTTGCTTCATTGCAATATCCTCCGTTGAAACATATATCTATCTTTTCTATAAGATTATTACACACGCAAAACAATAAAAAAAGTGTATCTTTTCGAAACGGATGACCGATACGAAAAGATACACCAAGTTGTGATTAAAACGCTTACTCCGGTTTTACCATATTGATTGTGCCGTCATCCGCATAGGTTAATTCTGAGTACTTGACGCTTCTCTTGCAGTCGATGCCGCCGGAAAGCGACGCGTCATGATAAAACAAGTACCACCTGCCCTCAAATTCAACGATGGAATGATGTGTCGTCCAACCCAGAACCGGCTCCAAAATGCGCCCACGATAAGTGAACGGCCCCATCGGACTTTCAGCGGTGGCATACACCAAACAGTGCGTAGTCCCGGTCGAATATGAAAGATAATAAAGACCATTATATTTGTGCATCCAAGGACCTTCGAAAAAGCGTTGATCCTCCTCTTTTGCCGTGAAAGCGCGGCCGGTATCGTCCAAAATCTTGGACTCCGAAGCCGGCGCCTTAAAAGTCAGCATGTCGTCCGAAAGTTCTGCAACTAATACCCCCAAAGCCAATTCATCACCTTCCGGAGGTTGTGCTGACTTGTCAAAAGTACCGGTCTGCCAATTCTGAAGCTGGCCGCCCCAAAGTCCGCCAAAGTACATATATGAACGTCCGTCATCATCAACAAAAACAGCCGGATCAATACTGTAACTTCCCGGTATATAATTCTCCTCCGGAACGAACGGGCCTTCCGGGCGATCACCAACAGCTACGCCAATGCGGAAAATGCCTTCCTTATCTCTGGCCGGAAAATAAAAATAGTATTTGCCGTTCTTGAACGCGGCGTCCGGCGCCCATAACTGCTTGCTTGCCCAAGAGATATCTTCAAGACTCAGAGCTACACCATGGTCTGTAACCTCTTTATCACCGATACCCATAGACAATACATGATAGTCAATCATCTGATATTGATTACCCTCATCATCCGAAGGAATCTCAATATCCTGATCATGAGACGGGTATATATAAATCCGTCCGTTAAATACGTGCGCAGAAGGATCTGCCGTAAAAATGTGCTCAACGAGCGGCTTGTTCATCTCGATATCAAGCTTATTTTCTTTCTGATCTGCCATAGTTCATAGTCTCCTTAAACGAAATAATTAATGCCGGAACAAATTAGCAAACGACAACACTTATGATAACATGTAAATTCGTTTTTTCTCATGAGAAATCGCA
>LSQX01305071.1_pt1 | contig 26342 bp, 26 predicted proteins | sample 654561 | NCBI WGS metagenome assembly LSQX01 (sample SAMN04489861, study PRJNA283612) | anaerobic digester metagenome | isolation source: 4 biogas reactors fed with cattle manure at either 37C or 55C with and... | place: Denmark: Kongens Lyngby | collected 2014 | reverse complement strand
GTGTTCTAGTAGAATTGAGTGCGCTCGACCGCCAAAACGAGCTTCACAAACCACTTATGGGCTATATCGCCAATACCTTTGGCGTCAACTGCGCCCTTAGACACTTAGAGAACATTCTCGTCTTCGTCAACTTAACTTTATCGAATATGACAAGCGATGATCTGATATCCATTGTGTATGCCTTCTCAAAAAACAACAACATTCAAACAGGAGTCAGCAGAGCAGTGATGGGTCATATGGAACTTCGTCGTCAGTATATTCAGGCGTTAAACGCTCTGCGAATAGGAAGACAAAAAGACCGTACTTCGTTAGTACATCAGTTTGATGATGTCACAATGGACTATATTCTTCAGCAAGCTATGAGAAGTTTACCGGGAGATATGATCTGTCATAGCAAGCTCTTGCTTTTAGAAGAGAGCGACCTCACAAAAGATACGGAATATTTAGACACGCTTCAACTATATCTCGAAAACCAATGTAACGCATCTCAAACAGCAAGTTCTTTAAATATTCACCGAAGCACCATGCTCTATCGACTGGGAAAAATTCAAGAGATTCTTCAATCAGATCTAAGGGATCCTGAAGAAATTCTCCACTTGATGCTTTCATTTCGTCTTGTCGATTTTACAGGTCGTCGAGAACAATACAAAAGAAAATAGTAGAATCTTCCTTTTCTTGAACATTAAAGAGTTTTTTTGCAAGAACCGACGTTTCTTTCGTCAAAGTGCGGAAATTTATAAAGGATTTTGTAAGATATGCCGATTTACAAGAGAAACGTAAAGAGGATATGATATTGTTGCTAGAAAATCAGTGATGATGTAACATTTCCGTCTTGATTTGCTTTTTATAGGATGGAGCGTGATAAACGGTTTTTGTTACAATGCGATTTTCTTCAAAATACACTTTTCATCGCGGTATGCGGATTCATAGAGTTCCTTCGTCTTTATTCCAATATAAAAGAGCGAAGAGAAGAACCTACTCTGAGGCACTATAAGATAACTGTACAAAGCTTAGCTAGCCTTTCTTTATGACCTAGTCGACTTTTTAAACCATGTACCAACGCCTGCCGTTTCCATTAGGACACAATATAAGCAGCGTGGAAATAAAACACAACCGAATTGAAAGGAGATCAGATGGGTTACAAAAGCGATATCGAGATCGCCCAAGAAGTAAAAGGGCTCCATATTAGTGAGGTGGCTTCACAGGTCGGGATTGACGAAAAATACTTGGAACTTTATGGATCAAACAAAGCGAAAATCGATCTTTCACTTCTTAAGGACATGGCCGATAAACCGGATGGAAAATTGATCCTCGTAAGCGCCATCACACCCACTCCGGCAGGAGAAGGAAAAACCACTACCACGGTGGGACTCGGTGATGGACTGCGAAAAATCGGCAAGAACGCATTCATTGCGCTGCGTGAACCCTCACTGGGTCCCGTATTTGGCATTAAAGGCGGCGCAGCCGGAGGTGGTTACGCACAAGTGATTCCCATGGAAGACATTAACCTGCACTTCACAGGTGACTTCCACGCCATTGGAGCGGCGAACAATCTCCTTGCGGCACTTCTTGACAATCACATTCAGCAGGGGAACTCCCTTAACATTGATGTCAGACGTATCGTCTGGAAACGCTGCGTCGATATGAACGACAGGCAGCTGAGAAATATTGCGTGTGGCCTTGGCGGCAGAGCAAACGGCGTTCCGAGAGAAGACGGCTTTGACATCACAGTGGCCAGCGAGATCATGGCGGTGCTTTGCTTGAGCAGCAGCATTTCTGATTTAAAGGAAAGACTTGCCCGTATCGTCGTGGCGTATAATTTTGACGATGAACCGGTGCTGGCAAAAGACTTGAAAGCAGAAGGCGCGATGGCGGCTGTTTTAAAGGATGCATTAAAGCCCAACCTAGTCAGACACTAGAGGGAACTCCCGCTTTTGTCCATGGCGGACCGTTTGCCAACATTGCACATGGCTGCAACAGTATCATGGCCACCCGAACCGGGCTGAAACTCGGTGACTATCTCGTGACAGAGGCCGGTTTTGGGGCTGACCTAGGCGCAGAAAAATTCCTCGATATTAAATGCCGCATGGCAGGATTGAAGCCATCTGCCGTCGTCGTTGTCGCGACGATCCGAGCGCTTAAACATCACGGAGGTGTCGGAAAAGCAGACTTGGGGACCGAAAACCTCAAAGCACTCGAAGAAGGACTTCCGAATCTCCTACAACATGTGGAGAACATCACCACTGTCTTTAAACTTCCTGTGGTTGTTGCGATTAATGCCTTCCCCACGGATACAAAAGCAGAGCTAGATCTCGTGGAAGCAAAATGCAAAGAGCTCGGAGTGCGCGTCGCCTTGTCAGAAGTCTGGGCAAAAGGCGGTGAAGGAGGCGTGGCTCTGGCAGAGGAAGTCGTGCGACTGTGCGAGCAAGATAACGACTTTGACTTTGCTTACGATGCGGAAGAATCGATCATGGGCAAACTCAACGCCATCGCCAAAAGAGTCTATCGTGCAGATGGCGTGCAACTCGTCGGGAATGCAACGAAGCAAATTCTCCGTCTTACCGAGTTAGGATTTGATAAACTTCCCATCTGTATGGCTAAGACACAATACAGTTTCTCTGATGATCCTACACTTCTTAAAGCCCCAAGAGGCTTCACCATCAAAGTGTCGAATCTAAAGGTGTCTGCCGGTGCCGGATTCATTGTCGCATTGACCGGTGAAGTCATGACGATGCCGGGTCTTCCAAAGGTTCCTTCTGCAGAAAAAATCGATGTGGATGAAGCCGGAAAGATCTCCGGACTGTTTTAAGGAGTCGTTGATGAAAATTGTTAATTACAGTTGTGAGAAATTCGTAAAAGCACTCGGTTCCGATGCGCCGGTTCCTGGCGGAGGAGGCTCAAGCGCCCTGATGGGAGCTGTCGGGACAGCCTTGGGAAACATGGTAGGCAGTCTGACGATCGGAAAGAAGAAGTATGCCGATGTGCAAGAAGACATGGTGCGACTCAAAGCGGCAGCCGATTCGCTTCAAGAGGAATTTCTTCATCTGGTAGACAAAGACGCAGAAGTATTTGAGCCGCTGAGCAGGGCATATGGACTTCCAAGGGAGACTCCCGAGCAGCAGAAGCACAAAGCAGAGGTCATGGAAGCCGCTTTAAAAGATGCCTGCAGCGTGCCAATGGCCATTATGGAAAAATGCTGTGAGGCCATCGATCTCGTAGTGGAATTCGCGCAAAAAGGTTCGGCTTTAGCTATCAGCGATGCCGGTTGCGCTGCAGCCTGTTGTCGTGCGGCACTGAGTTCCGCTTCACTCAATGTCTTCATCAATACAAAGTCGATGGCGGATCGTCCTTATGCCGAAGAGATCAACAAAAGAGCACAGGAAATACTTGAAAAATATCTTCCATTATGTGACTCAATCGTTGAGCAAGTCACCGCTCGTTTCTTTTAACAGGCAACATCGGAAGATAACATTTTCCTATTAACAGAGAATAAATATACCACTATGACTATGAAGGGTGGTGACGGTAGATGCGCACTGCCTTGCATGTTTGACATCACCCTTCTGTTCTTACGATCTTACACACGACATAGGAAAGGAGGATTACTAAAAGTTTTTTAGTAAACTGAAATATGGCAAAGATTCTCTCCGGAAAAGAAGTGGTCGAAGCACTAAACGAAAACTTGACCACTCGTGCAAAAGCCCTTGTTGAAAAGGGAGTCACACCTTGCCTTGCCACCGTTCGCGTGGGTGAGCGACCAGATGACGTAGCATATGAGCGCGGCGCCACAAACCGATGCAAGAAGATAGGTATTGAGGTCAAGCATTTTGTCCTACCGGAAAATGCATCTCAAGAGGAATTGCTCGCTACCATCGATGAAGTGAACCAAGATGACTCGATCCACGGTTGTCTGCTATTTCGACCGCTACCCAAACAGTTTAATGATGAGGTCGTTCGAAATGCTCTCCTTCCCAAAAAAGATGTCGACGGCATCACGAACGGGTCCCTTGCTGGTGTGTTTGCGGGAACAGATCAAGGCTATCCTCCGTGCACCCCTGCCGCTTGTATGGAAATCCTAGAGCACTTCGGTGTCGATGTTACTGGTAAAAAAGCCGTTGTCATCGGCAGATCTCTTGTCGTCGGAAGGCCCGCAGCTCTTATGTTAACGAGCCGAAACGCCACCGTCACCGTCTGCCACACTAAAACGGTAGATATGCCCAGCATCTGCAGGGAAGCCGATGTTATCGTCGTAGCAGCGGGAAGAGCCAATGTCATCGGAAAAGAGTATTTCTCTCCTGGCCAGACGGTCATTGACGTAGGGATCAACATCGACGAAGACGGGAAATTCTGCGGAGACGTGAACTTTGAAGAAGCAGAACCTATTGTTGCAGCGATCTCCCCTGTTCCAGGAGGCGTCGGCACGGTGACGACATCTGTCCTTGCCAAACATGTGATTAAAGCAGCTGAGCGCGGGAATAAATAGTCAAGGAGATCCAAAACGTATCACTCTAACTGAATAGTCTGAACCCTACAAACTTACTGTACTTAGAAGAAGCAGAGTAGGAGCGGCGCGTCAAGTGTCGGCGGATGGGAAGTTGCCGCCGGACGAAGAAGCAAACAGCTTTGCGATGCCGTCTCCGCATCCACTGCCGCATCTGGAGGAAAACCTCCCTTGCGGCGTCAACTGCAATGGAGGTTTTTTATGTACCCAAAAAACAATTCTGAGGAAAAAAAACTATTTACTGTACAGGACCTTGTCCTCATGTCTGCGCTGATCGCCATGGAAATCGTGCTTTCGCGTTTCCTATCCTTTTCTGTGTGGAACATGAAGATTGGCTTCGCATTTGCCCCCGTGGTTGTCGCAGCCATTCTCCTGGGTCCGGTGAAGGCAGCGATCGTAAACGGCATCGCTGATTTTCTAGGAGCGATTTTGTTTCCGATAGGAGCCTACTTCCCGGGCTTTACACTCACAGCAATACTCACAGGCTTTGTCTTTGGGCTTTTCCTCTACGAAAAGCAGACACTTCCGCGAATCATTGGAGCGGTAGGGGTCAATCAGCTGATCCTCAGCCTGCTGCTTAATACGCTTTGGATTTCAATTTTGTACAAGACTCCCTATCTGCCGGTGATGATTACACGCCTGACACAGACTGCCATTTTAATTCCGGTGCAGGTCATATTGATTGCCGTCACGCACAAAACCATCGTCAATCTTCAAAGACGACGTCCGCATAAAAAAGCGTAGATGAACGTATTCGAAGGATCTCATACTCTGAAGAGGGCTAAGCCCTCTTCTTCCTTTTTCTCCCTTCACTTAATGCAAGCGATAGAAACATTGAATGTACGTTCATGCGGATTTATAATCATCTTTAACACGCAAATATAACTGACAATCTAAGGAGGCCTTCATGCTTCTCAACCGCACCATAAAACGCATCCTGCTGTGGATCAGTCTCGGACTGATTCTCTTCTTTCTGCTGATAGCCTTTAATCAGTTGATGGCCTTATACAATAACTTATCTACTGTTTCGGCTCCTCTAGCAGTAATTCTCACCACACTTGCAGGGCTATCCCTCCTTGCTCTGCTACTTACTCCTCTTTATGTATTCTATCGATTTCCAAAACTCGAAGATCTGCCCCACTCGATAGAGGATCCTGAATATCAGGCGTATCTCGACCGACGACTAGAGAAGCTCAAACGCAATCGCTATCTAACCAGTCAGGGATTTGATTTCTCTGGTGATTCCTCCGAAGAAATCATAGAACGAGCCTATAAAGTTTTAAAACTTCGCGGAGATGAGGTGATGCGCGCAGACGCTTCCGCTGTGTTCTTGACAACCGCCGTGTCACAAAACGGCGTGCTTGACGGACTGACCGTCATGGCGGCACTGATCAAGCTAGTGTACACCCTCACCACCCTTTATGAGAACCGACCTAATCTACGTAGAATTACCTATCTGTATGGACAGATTGCAGGGGTTGTTCTCATCGCAAGAACGATCGAAGACGCTGATCTGATTGAAGAGCAGATTGAGCCACTCATGGCATCTCTGCTCGGAGGGACCATTATTTCTGTCATTCCCGGAGCTGTTGGGGTCACCACCTTAATTGTCAATTCTGTTGTAGAAGGTGCGGTTAATTCACTTCTTGCCTTGCGTGTTGGAGCCATCGCGCAACGCTACCTCAGCGAAACCATGCAGTTTGACAAAAGACAAATTCGACGCAGTGCTTCTCTTGAGGCAACCAAGCAATTGGGATCGATCCTCAGCGAAAACGCTGTACTCGTTGTCAAAAGCTTTGCCAACGCTACAAAAGATGCAACAAAAAATGCACTGCGAGTGCCATGGAAGAGAGCATAACAGCTCACAGAGACAACTTCTTACTCCTGATCTTCGCACTAAAGAACCTTGCACGACACAGGAAATGATTGGATGAGTTAATGAAACAGCTAAGAAAATAGCTCTCCAAAATAGCACAAACGACAGAAAGAGGCAGAGAAGGGTCTAGCCGGCATGTGAGGGACAATGACACCGAGAAACACAAGCTAGCTATCATGTCAAACATTTAAGGCAGATTTTCATGCTAGAATGAAATTGTGGAGGAGCACTATGAATGATATTAAGAAAGACAGCATAATGGAGATCGACGGCGACTGGGAAGAGAGACTGACAAAAATCTTCGCCGATGGCATGGGCATGACGAAAGAAGATTTTCTCATATGGATGGATAAAGACTCATCAGAAGAAGACCTAGCAAGAATAAGAAGTAAATACGATTTCGAATAAACCTAATTACTACCCGACGATCATGCTTAATGGTCCAGCATTTTGAATGCCTGCTCAAATGAGGTTCAAAATGGCCTAGTCTAGAGAAGGGGTAGGTCATTTTTGTTGAAACAAATCAGATGATCGTACAAGGTTGGAAGTTTTGAAACCGTCGATTCTCTTATGAAACACGTTTAATGAGATTAATCTTGTAATTCATTCCCCACTAAATCCAATACTCAGACTGACGCAGAAAGTGTAAGGATAATGCTGTCGATTAATGGTTTTCTTGAACTAAGAGCCTCACAGAAATAAAACTGATTCAAGTCATCGGGATATCCCGAAAAATCACGAACCGTATATTCATAGACAAAACCGAGATCAAAGTTAGAGATTTACATAAAGTCCAAAGGTATATGAGCCATTGTGTGAAGAAAATCAGGAACGTTACTTGCTTCGCCGAATCCAAATACTCATTAACTTTTTGAAGAAAGTGAATCAAAGTACTATTTTAAAAAAGAAACCTTGATATTTCAAGGTTTCTTAAGTCTATGGTGGAGCTGGCGGGAATCGAACCCGCGTCCAAAAATAAATTGCGGAAGCTTCTCCGAGCGCAGATGCTTTTCATTACCGCTGTTGTCAAAGCATCAAATATCACAGCGGCGTTCTCCTAAATTACCACAGGACCCCGGAGAATGATCCTGATCTTGCACTTGATAATTGATCGCACACTCTGCGTCAAGTGCGAAAGGCTTGAGTGGCGATGCTGCTTAATTAAGCAGCGTAAGCAACGTTATTGTTTGCCTTTAATTTTAGTTACCCAGTTCTTTTTCGTGTACCCCAGGCGTAAACACGGCTCGCTTCCTTCCGGTCTCTATCCCTGTCGAAACCTGAACAGCCCCCTATTGTCTTTCGCGAAGTGCTCGTTCCATTTCGCGTTTGGCATCCCTTCGCTTGGATGCTTCTCGCTTGTCATATAGTTTTTTACCCCTGGCAAGCCCGATCTCCATCTTTACAAGGCCGTGGTCATTGACATACACTTTGAGGGGTATAATCGTATATCCGGCTTGGGTTACTTTTTCGTAGAGTGTGTTGATCTCTCTCTTATTCAGAAGAAGCTTTCGAGAGCGAACAGGATCCACATTAAAGACGCTGGCATGGCCATATGGAGTGACATTCATCCCCTCTACAAAGGCTTCACCGGAACGGATCTCTACATAACTCTCTCGAATGCTGAGTTTGCCGTCTTTAACAGATTTAACTTCTGTGCCAATCAGCACGATACCTGCTTCAAATGTCTCTTCAATGAAGTATTCGTGATAAGCTTTACGGTTATTGCTCAGCAGTTTCATGATACCCTCCGGACAGTAAATAATACCAGTATTTCAACCTTTTGTCAAATTTGGAGACCCTTATGTTTGATGACTACATCGCCCTAGACGTGGAGACAGCTACCGGAAGAGCGCCTTCGATCTGCTCGATCGGTATCGTTCATGTTATCAATGGAAAGGTGGAGGATCGCTATTACCGCCTGATCAACCCACAGACCGATTTTGACGTCGGCACTATTGCTGTCCACGGGATTACACCTGAGATGGTCAAAGATGCCCCTGTTTTCTCTCAAGTATGGGAAGAAATCAAACATTACTTTGTCGGTAACATCGTCGTGGCGCATAATGCCACTTTCGATTTGAGTCAGCTTGCTTACAGTTTAAAACGGATAGGCTCCACTATTCCCTCTTTTTATTATCTCGATACGGTGAGTCTGGCAAGAAGAGCTTTTCCGGGTCAGCAAAGCTATAGCTTAGGGAGACTCACCTACCAACTTCACTTGTCTTATTTTGATCATCACCATGCGCTCGCAGATGCGCATGCCGCGCAAGCCCTCTTTGAGAGAATCAAAAAAGAGATGCCCCTGAAAACCCATCATTTGCGCCGTTATTCAATATATCGTGATGTTTCGATTTTAAAAGCTACAGAGTTTCTTCAGGCTCTTCGCATTCGCGATATCCTGTTTAGGCTGCAGAGTGCCCAGTTCATCTCAGATCATGACCTTCAAGCCTTAGCAGATGAAAGAAGATCTATGCATGACTCCCAGCACCTTGCACTTCGTGAGCTTACACACCTAATCGATCAATTACTCCATGAGGGTTTTGTCTTTTCATCCCTTATTCCCCAACTTACTCTACTATGGGATACATTCTTTCCTTCCTCAGGGTTCAAAGGTATTTTACTCAGTCTTCAAATCCTCCGGGAGGATCAAGGGCTCTTACAGATGCGTCCCAACGACCTTCAGCCTTGGCTTGATTATCATCAAGAACTTCAGCACGATCCCCTTTTAGCCCCAGTTTTTAGGCATCTTCAACATGATCCGGGATCTCAGGAAAGCTCTGAAGCCATCCAGTCCCTTATTCGCCCTTACGACGCTTGGGAATCTCTTGAAGGAAAAGTCGTTGCGACGTGTGGCCGATTCATCGGATGCTCTGCAGAAGAGTTTCTCTCATCTCGTGAGGAGTCTTTTGAGATTGCCTCATCGCTTAGTCGAAAAGTCGATGTTCTTATTGTCGGAGGGCGGCTTCAAACGTTAGAGAGAGTCTTGCGCGAAGCGATGCTGTATCGCCTGGAGAACCCTCATTTTCGCATCATTTTTCAGTTAGACGAAACGAGTCAATCGCACGAAAAACGGTTGACGTAAAAACCAAGTTAGCGTACACTATCCTTAATATAGTTAGCTTATGCTAACCTTAAGGGGAGGGTCACGTGCCGCTGATATTTGCAGCGATAGGGCAGACAGTTCACATTTCAGCAATCCAAGGAAAAAAAGAGATGCGCGAGCGCCTTACGGGGTTCGGATTTGTGCCGTCTGCAAGTGTTAAGATCCTCTCGGCGCACAATGGATCACTCATCGTACAGCTAAAAGACACACGCGTTGCCATCGATCATGCTGTTGCTTCGCAAATCATTGTCTCCTAGGAAATAAATATGAAAACCTTAAAAGACGTCCGAATCGGCCAGACAGTGGAAGTAAAAAAGATCCATGGGGAAGGCCCTCTCAAGAGGCGCATTATGGATATGGGCATCACAAAAGGTGTCTCCATTCACGTTCGTAAATATGCCCCACTCGGAGATCCGATGGAAATCAATCTGCGTGGCTACGCTCTGAGCCTTCGTAAAAATGATGCCGCTTGTATTGAAGTGTACTAATTTTTTCTCCTGCAGTTGATTATTTCTACCATGGAAGGCCATTATGAAAATACACATTGCACTGGCGGGGAACCCCAATAGCGGAAAAACCACGCTCTTTAATTCCCTGACGGGTTCAGCACAATACGTAGGGAATTGGCCCGGGGTTACCGTCGAGAAAAAAGAAGGGATGCTAAAAGGCCATCGGGATGTCATCATCCAAGACCTGCCCGGCATCTACTCACTTTCTCCCTATACACAAGAAGAAATCGTCGCAAGAAATTATCTCGTTGATGATCGCCCTGATGCGATCATCAATATTGTTGACGGTACAAATCTCGAGCGAAACCTCTATTTAACTACACAGCTTCTTGAGCTGGGAATTCCCATGCTCATAGCTATCAACATGATGGATCTAGTGCGTAAACGAGGGGATGTCATCGACATTCAAAAGCTCTCTGAATCTCTCGGTTGCCCTGTCTTTGAATTGAGTGCCCTTAAAAGTGAAGGCTCATTCTTTATTGCTGAGAAAGCCATTTTACTGGCTCGCTCAAAAGCTGTGCCTACACCTGCTCCACTTCTTTCGGGTCCGCTCGAAGAATCCATAGACAAGATCAAAAACATCATCACTGACTGTACAGAAGAGCGGCTTCTCCCCTGGACTGCCATCAAACTCTTTGAGGGAGACGAAGTCTTGCTGACGTGCAGCTCGTTTGCCGATGAAGTACTCGATGAAGCCGAACGCATCGCAGAAAAAACAGAAAAACTGCTAGACGATGACGCGCAAAGCCTCATCACCGCAGCGAGATATACTTATATTACGGAGCTTGTAAATCACGCCGTAGATCGAGCGCTTCCTCTTCACGCTATGACCTTTTCTGATCGAATTGACTCGATCGTCACCCATCGAATCTTTGCGCTTCCCATCTTTGCCGTCGTCATGTTCTTGGTCTATTTCGTCAGCGTCACCACCGTTGGTCATTTCGTCACTGAATTCACCAACGAAACACTTTTTGGCGAGTGGATTGTTCCCTCCGTCAAAAATAGCTTGGCAGCATACGATGTTGCCCCATGGCTGATCTCTCTTATCAGTCAGGGGATCATCGGCGGGGTCGGATCCGTTTTGGGTTTTGTCCCGCAGATGTTTGTGCTTTTTTTGATGCTCTCGCTTCTTGAAGAAGGCGGTTATATGGCGCGCATTGCCTTTATTCTCGACCGCATCTTCCGAAGATTTGGACTCTCCGGCAAGAGTTTTATCCCCATGCTGATCGGTTCAGGCTGCTCCGTGCCGGGGATTATGGCAAGCCGCACCATCGAACAAGAGTCTGATCGGCGCATGACCATTATGACTACTTCCTTTATCCCCTGCGGTGCGAAGATGCCAATTATTGCACTGATTGCCGGTGCACTCTTTGGAGGTGCATGGTGGGTGGCCCCTTTGGCTTATTTTGTGGGTGTCACCGCCGTGATCATCTCCGGAATCATCCTCAAGAAATTCCGCGCTTTTGGGGGCATCCCATCTCCTTTTGTTTTGGAGTTGCCTCCTTATCACTGGCCGTCCCCCAAAAACATTTGGTTGGCAACGTGGGAGCGAGGTTTTAGCTTTGTAAAACGAGCCGGTACAGTGATCCTCTTGACATCGATCATTTTATGGTTTCTTCAGGCATTTGGCTTTGAAGACGGAGCGATTCATTTGGTTGATCATAACGCAGACTCTCTCCTCGCTTCGATTGGAAGAGTCGCTGCACCGTTTTTTGCCCCCCTTGGCTTTGGAACATGGCAAGCCACCGTCGGCACTTTCTCCGGGCTCATTGCCAAAGAAAATGTAGTGGGAACGCTTGGCGTGCTTTACAATTTCAGTGAAGTCACAGAAGGCGGGACACAGCACTGGAATCAGTTTGCAAATGAGTTCTCCGCTCTGTCGGCACTCTCCTTCCTGATTTTCAACCTCCTGTGTGCCCCCTGCTTTGCTGCCATGGGAACCATACGAAAAGAGATGAACAGCGGGCGCTGGACCTTCTTCGCCCTGTTATATATGACAGCCTTTGCCTATGTCGTTTCGCTAAACATTTACCAGATTGGGAGTTTAATCAAGGGAGAAGGCTTTAACGTCTGGACCTTTGTTGCCTTTTTCACTCTTGCCGTTCTCCTGTATCTATTAATAAGAAAACCTCCCGCAGATCTTCAGAAAGTGAGAAAACGAAGCCATGCTTGAATCGATTCTTCCCAATCTCCCCACTTTGCTTGTTGCTCTGGCGGTGCTAGCTTTGGTCATCGGCATCGCATACAAGCTGCGAAAGGACAAAAAAGAAGGCAAACATAGCTGCGCAGGATGCAGCGGATGTGTGGATCCTACCTGTGAGTCAGGTCAGCCCTGTACGATTCAAAAGCGGGCGGACAGAAAGAGCCCTCCCGGCAACGAATCCTCTAGATAATGATCGAAGCAAAAAAGCTGTCTCCCTTCATGAGAGACAGCTTTCTTCATGCGCTCCAGTACAACTCCCCTTTCGAGGGATAAATGGCTTACTCTATGACAACCACTTCTTTCATCACGACAGGAACAAGCGGTCTGTCCATCGAGCCAGTTGCCACTTTGGCGAGCTGGTCTACCACTTCAAGGCCTTTGGTGACCTTTCCAAACGCGGCATACGCACCGTCGAGATGCGGTGAACTCTTGTGCATAATGAAGAACTGACTTCCTGCAGAATCGGGTTGCATCGATCGCGCCATAGATAGGACACCGGGTTCATGCTTCAGATCATTTTCTATCCCGTTTTGGCGGAACTCGCCCTTGATATTCCAGCCCGGTCCACCGGTGCCGGTTCCTTCCGGACACCCACCTTGAATCATAAATCCTTCAATAATGCGGTGAAACGTCAGGCCGTTATAAAACCCGTCATTGACGAGCTTTAAAAAGTTCTCGACCGTCAGAGGGGCGATCTGCGGATAGAGCTCTGCTTCCATGATTTGCCCATCTTCAAGGACAAAGCGTACTTTTGGATTCATATTACCTCCACGTTACTGTGAATTCTTTGAGTTTTCCGTCAACATATGGAAATGTTGCTTGAAACGGTCTCTTTCCATGTATTACCCAGGGCAGGAAAATGCGGTCTCCTTCCCATTGTGGCAAGTCATATATCTCGTCCATGTGAACCCAGTGAAGATATCCTTCTTCATTCTCTTGGAGGGTTCCCGAAAATGCTTCCACCCTGTAAATGTAGCAGTAGATATCTTCTCCGATACTGAATTCCGGAAAATCGATCTCTCCCATCAAGGTAAACGACTCCACGCGCAGTCCCGTCTCTTCGAAGACTTCTCGCTGCATACATTCTTCCGGTGTTTCGCCCGGAAGAAATTTCCCGCCGGGGACCACGAACTTTCCTCTGTGGATGTCCTTCTCCCGCTTATTTCGCTCGAGAAACAGCACACGATCCCCATCAATTATATACGCTAAGGTCGTCTCAGTCACGTTGGCGCTCCACAAAGATATCTAACCCTTCCTGCTTGAAGATCTCATTGATGGCATCCCAAAGAGGATATTTCCCTCTCGATTTCAGGGTGCTGGTGGAAATGAAGGGAATGCCCTGAAGCTCCGCCACTTCCTGATACACTCGCTTATTTTTTTGCAGCTGGGATTGATTGAGCTTGTCTGTCTTTGTCAATACGATGATCGGATGACGGTGCAAGTGGCTGATGAGTCGCGCCATCTCGATGTCTATGTCCTGAGGCGTTCTTCGGACGTCGACAAGGAGCAGGGTAGCTAATAAGTTGGGGCGAGTAAGAAGATACGTTTCCATCAGCGGTGCCCAAGATTCGCGCATGGCTTTGGATACTTTTGCATATCCGTATCCAGGCAAATCCGCAAAGCGAAATGCCTGATTGATCTCGTAGAAATTGATGGTTCGAGTTTTTCCAGGCGTAGAAGAAGTTCGGGCGAAATTTCTTCGCCCGAGCATCAGGTTAATGAGTGAGCTTTTCCCTACGTTGCTGCGTCCGGCAAAAGCAATTTCTGGCATATCTTCCGGAGGAAACTGCTCTGGACGAGCGGCACTTATGCGAAGTGAGAGCTCTTTTATTTTCATTGTTCTACCAGGGACTCTTTCAGAACCTCATTCATCTCTTTGACATATTCAACGGTGAGGCCCTTGACCACTTCCTGAGGGATCTCGCTGACGTCTCCACGGTTTGCCTCAGGTACGAGGACTTTTTTAATCCCGTATCGGTTGGCAGCTAGGAGTTTTTCTTTCAACCCTCCGATCGGTAGGACTCTTCCTCGAAGGGTGACTTCCCCCGTCATCGCTAAGTCTGCATGGACTTTCTTTTGCGTGAAGGCAGAGGCCATCGCCGTTGCCATCGTGATGCCGGCAGAAGGACCGTCTTTTGGAATGGCTCCAGCAGGCACATGGACATGAATGTCCGTGTTTTTAAACACGCTGTCTTCAATGCCCAGGTCCTCAGCAATGCTGCGGATATAGCTGAGTCCGGCTTCTGCTGATTCTTTCATGACTTCGCCGAGCTGACCAGTGAGCTTTAGTTTTCCGGTGCCGCTCATCAGGCTGACCTCGATGTCCAAGGTATCTCCCCCGACATTGGTCCAGGCAAGTCCTGTCGCCATGCCTACGCGATCTTCTTCTTCACGCTGCGTGCGCTGATATTTCGGTTGACCGAGGAATTTCGTGACGCCTTTTTTCGTGACGGAGAAACGCTTTCGATCTTTCTCGACGACGATGGTGGCTACCTTTCGAAGAACGGTGGCGATCTTTCGCTCCAGTTCACGCACGCCTGACTCACGAGTATGTTCTTCGATGATGTCACGCAGAGCGTCTTTTGAAAACTTGACTTGTACGTCTTCTAAGCCATTTTCTTTCTGTTGTTTCGGGATGAGATAGCGATTGGCGATCTCTTCCTTCTCATACAGCGTGTAGCCTGTCAGTTCAATGACTTCCATGCGGTCAAGAAGCGGCCGCGGGATGGTCGTTGTCGTATTTGCCGTCGTCAGGAACATTACCTTACTCAGGTCAAAAGGCACTTCGAGGTAATGATCGACAAAGCTCTTGTTCTGCTCGGGGTCAAGGACTTCCAAAAGGGCAGACGCGGGATCTCCGCGGAAGTCGCTTGCCAATTTATCAATCTCGTCAAACAAGAAGAGCGGGTTTTTCGTTTTGCTTTCTTTAATGAGCGTCATGATGCGACCGGGAATCGCGCCGACATACGTACGTCTGTGTCCTCGGATCTCGGCTTCATCGCGTACTCCACCCAAGCTCATGCGCACAAATTTGCGATTAATACTGCGAGCAATGCTCGAGGCAATCGACGTCTTACCCACTCCCGGAGGCCCTACAAGACACACGATCGGTCCTTTAAGGCTGTTGGTGAGTTTGCGCACGGCGAGGTATTCAAGCACACGCTCTTTGACTCGCTCCATGCCATAGTGGTCTTCATCTAGGATGACCCTGGCTTTACCTAGATCGATCTCTTCTTTTGTCTGCTTATTCCACGGCAGATCGAGAATCCACTCGATATAGTTAAGGGTCACAGAGGCATCGGGGGAAGACGGGTTCATGCGGGAGAGTTTCTTAATCTCCTTTTCCATCTTCTCATGGATGCTTTTCTTTAGTCGGAGTTTGTCGAGTCGCTCCATCAGCTTATCTGCCTCAGAGCGGGCATCTTCGTCTTCTCCCAGCTCCTGTTGGATGACGCGCATCTGCTCGCGAAGGAAGTACTCCTTCTGCATGCGATTGAGCTGTTCTTTGACTTTCTCTCCTAGGTCGCGCTCCATCTCCACCACTTCAATCTCACGAATAAGCAGGGTATGAAGAAGGCGGAGTCTCTTGATGAGACTGTTCTCTTCAAGAAGCTCTTGCTTTTGTTCAAGAGAGATGCCAAGCTGCGGAATGATCAAGTCGGCAAATCGAACAATGTCTTCCATTCCTGTGATCGATCCAGCCAATTCCTGTGGGATGCGATTGGATATGGCCATATATCGCTCAAAGGCATCGCGAATGCCTCGCGAGAGAGCTTCTAGCTCCACGTTGCTTTCATCTACGGCTTCTTCTACATAGGGTTCCACACTCACCTCGAAATAAGGATCCATGCGCACTAACTCCGAATAACGAGCGCGCTGCTGGCCTTCTACGAGAACGCGGATATTGTCTCCGGGGAGTTTGAGCATCTGTTTGATCTTGGCGATCGTGCCTACCCGGTAAAAATCACCTTCCAGAGGGTCTTCTACTTCCATTTCTTTCTGCGTGGTCAGGAAGATCTGCTGGTCGCGAAGCATCGCTTCTTCAAGCGCTTCTATCGACTTGTCGCGACCTACGTCAAAATAGAGAACCATGTAAGGGAAAATGATGAGCCCCCGAAGAGGTATCAGAGGCAGTAATCTCTTGTTCTCCATGTCTTTCTCCTTAGGATATCTTCTTTAGTTCTTCCGGAAAGCGGTCGCTGACCATCTCTTTGGTCACTCGGAAACTATACCGCTGTTGTTTCCCCGGAAGTTCAAACATCGGCTCGAGCATCAGTGTTTCAATGACGCTTTTGAGACCGCGAGCACCGGTCTTTTTGGACTGAGCGAGTTTGGCAATCAATTCGAGTGCCTCCTCGTCCACATCCAGATCCACCTGATCAAATGCCAAGAGGGTTTCATATTGCCTCAGCAGGGCATTTTTCGGTTGGGTCAAAATGGCCTTGAGTGTCTCTGTATCAAGAGGATGCAGGGGAGCAATGACCGGTACGCGTCCGACAAATTCGGGAATCAGCCCAAAGTGCAATAAATCGCGCCCTTCGACCTGTTCCAAGAGTTTGGTTTCTTCTTCTGCACTCTTGGGTTCCACGCGAGCCTGAAATCCCATGCTTTTTTTGCTGATGCGGCGGCGGACAATATCCGCCATGCCCTCAAAAGCGCCCCCTAGAATAAAGAGAATATTGTTGGTATCAATGCGGATCATTTCCTGCATTGGGTGTTTTCTTCCGCCCTGTGGCGGCACGCTGGCAACGGTGCCTTCAATCAATTTGAGGAGTGCCTGTTGCACACCTTCTCCGCTGACATCGCGCGTGATCGACGTGTTCTCGCTTTTTCTTGCGATTTTGTCGATCTCATCAATATAAATGATACCCTGCTCTGCTCGGGCGATGTCAAAGTCAGCCGCGTGAAGGAGTTTGAGGAGCACATTCTCCACATCCTCTCCCACATAGCCAGCTTCTGTCAAACTCGTGGCATCGGCCATGGCAAAAGGTACCTGAAGTTTCTTCGCGAGCGTTTGAGCGAGAAAGGTCTTTCCACTACCTGTGGGACCGAGAAGCAAGACATTGCTCTTGTCGATCTCCACCTCACTGACATTTGCCAACCTCTTATAGTGGTTGTATACTGCCACGCTCAGGATCTTTTTGGCGCGCTCCTGCCCAATGACATAATCATCGAGAAACGCTTTGATTTCCTTGGGTTTGGGAACCTCGGCGAACACGGGAGGAGCTGCCTCCTTGGGTTTTTTAGGGGTATCGATGATCTCTGCGCAGATCGCAACACAATCGGAGCAGATATTGGCGCCGTTTCCGGCAATCAACTGCGCTACCTCGTGTGCTTTTTTCCCGCAGAAGGAACATCTCTGGGGTTCTCTTTTATTACTCAATCTTCTTCCTTTTTTGGATCACTTCATCGATGATGCCATATTTCAGTGCCTCTTCGGCGCTCATGAAGTGGTCTCGATCCGTATCTTTTGTAATGGTACGCAAGGTTTTTCCGGTATACCGGCTGAAAAGTTTGTTGAGTTTTTCTCTCATGCGAATGATTCTCTCTGCACGAATCTTGATGTCTTCTGCCTGCCCCTCGACACCGCCAAGAGGCTGATGAATCATTATCTCACTGTTATTAAGAGCAAAACGCTTGCCCTTTGTCCCGCTGGCTAGAAGAAAAGCTCCCATGCTCGCAGCCATCCCAAGGCAGATGGTGGACACATCGCAGTGAATAAACTGCATCGTGTCGTGGATCGCAAGGCCAGCTGTGATCGTTCCGCCGGGACTATTGATATACATGTGAATATCTGCACTCGGGTCTTCCATCTCTAAAAAGAGGAGTTGTGCGACGATACTGTTTGCCACCTCATCGCTCACCGGTCCCCCTAAGAAGATGATGCGGTCCTTCAACAGGCGAGAGTAGATATCGTAGCTTCTCTCACCTGTCGGGGTGCTTTCTATAACATACGGAACTAGACTCAAGACTCGTCCTCCATGGTCTCTGTAATCAGCTCTTTGGCTTTTCGCAGAGAAATATCTTCTTTGAGAGATTTGTACTCGTCTCCCTCGTGTTGCTTTTTGAGATTCTCCAGTCTCTTCTCATCTCCTGCGCTCAGTTCTTCTAAGCGCTTGTCAATGTCCTCCTGCGTGATCTCAAACTCTTCTTTTTTGGCGATTTCGCTCAGAAGCAGGGTCTCACGGATATTCTTCTCGGCTTGAGGAATAAACGGCTCTTTGACCTTGTCTTCATCAAGGCCCATCATCTTGGAGTAACTCTGCAGATCCATTCCCTGCATGCGAAGTTGGTAATCCATCATCATGGTCAGATGTTCCACCTCATGATCAATCATGGACTGAGGAATATCGACCTCCATATTCTCTATTGCTTTTTCCAACGCCGCGTTTTCCCTCTCAGAAGCAGCGTACTTCTCTTTTTCTTCTAGCAGGTTCTTCTTGAGGGATTCTCTGTAGGCTTCCAGCGTATCTTCTTCGGAAACGTCTTTGGCAAACTCGTCATCGAGTTCAGGCAGTTCCTTCTCCTTAATCTCTTTGACCTTCACCTTGAATGTCGCTTCTTTTCCAGCAAGCTCTTCGGTATAATCTTCGGGGAAGCTCACGACGACATCACGCTCTTCACCGGCGTCCATATCGATCATCTGCTCTTCAAACCCCGGAATGAAGTGACCGCTTCCCAGCGTCAGCTCGAAATCCTCGGCGCTTCCTCCCTCAAAGAGCTCTCCGTCCATTGAGCCTTCGAAGTCAAAGATGACGATGTCGCCTTCTTTCGTTTTTCTTCCTTCGACAGGGATGATACGAGCATTCTTCTCGCGCTCGTCCTCTACCGCTGCGTCGACTTCTTCATCCGTCACCTCAACAGGCTTCACGGCTACTTTGAGTCCTTTATATTCTCCCAAAGTGACTTCCGGATACAGATCGACTGACCCCGTGAGCACGACGCCTTCTTCTTTATCCAGCTGCTCCATTTCAAAATGAGGCTGGCTGACAGGATGCAGATCAAGCTCTTCAATCGACTTGTCATACATGTCAGGGATCATCTGATTTAGTGCCTCATCATAGAAAAGGTCTTCTCCATAGTGCATCTCCAGCAATTTTCTGGGAGCCTTCCCTTTTCTAAACCCGGGGATTGTAAACTGCCCCCTCTGTTTCTGATAGGCTTTTTGTAAAAAAGGTTCCAGCTCCTCTAGGGAGAAACGATATTCTATCACTACGTTGTTTTTTTCTCGACTTCTTTCTTTATATTCCATATTCTTCCTCCGAAATAGAATGTTACCGAAGACATTTTACAGTATTNNGTATTACCCAAAAAGAGTAAACACTACGCCTTAAATTTCGTCATTTTTTCATAGAATCGACTGCTTTTCTGGCAGAATCAAAGGAAAATCCTCTTCTGACGAGGAAATTTTGCCTTTTCATGGCCTCTTGCAGGCTGATATCTTCCCAATCTCTATACTTTTTTAGCAAAATATCTTTCAGAACGGCAGGATCTTCCTCCAAGACGAGTTCTCGAATGATCTCCGAAGAGATGCCCTTCTCCTGTAGCTTTGCCCGGATATGATAGGGGCCGTTCTTATGGGCAAGACTCTGCGCATAGCTTCTGGCAAACTCCCGATCATTGATAGCGCCCCACTCCTCAAGCTTGTCGAGAACCTCTTGCGTTGGATCAAGCTCTTTACGTCGAAGATACTCTGCTACTTGGGCGCGCGTGCGAAGAAAGCGCGTGGCATAGCTGAGCCCTGCTTCCAGCGCCCATTCTCTTTCACTTAATGCCAAGACGTTCTCTAGGTCGATCTCTTCGCCTTCAAAGACAGCATGATCTGCCCAGATAATCGGGTGGAGGGCATATTCTTCTCCCTCCACCAAAATAGTCACTTTCTTTTTTCCCCGTTCTACTTTGTCGACTTTCATAGAAAGAGTGACACAATAGTGGGAATGACAAGTCCCAGAATCAAAAGTGAGACGATGATCCAGGCGATAATTCTCTGTGTTTTTCCTCTTGTTCTATTACTCATTTTTCCCATTCACTGTCCAACCACTTCATGGATTCGCTGAAGCCTTCCCGAAGTACAAGGTCTGCTTTTCGGTCCATATTTGTGGCGGTTTTGTTGTTGATGATCATCATGTCTCCGCGGAAGTAGCGCAAAAAACCGGCCGCGGGATAGACGGACAAGCTGGTTCCTGCGACGAGAAGTGCATCCGCTTGTGACAAGAGATGGATCGCTCCATCGACGACGGCTTCATCTAGCGGTTCTCCAAAGAGAACGACGTCGGGTCGTATGATAGCGCCACATGTGCATCTTGGCACAATGGGCTTTTGCGGTATATCCTCCGGAGCATATGTTTTCTTGCAGTGCATGCAGGTGTTTTTCCTGACACTTCCATGGAGTTCAAAGACGTTGACGGATCCCGCTGCTTGATGGAGTCCGTCGATGTTCTGTGTAATGACTCCGCTTAGTCTGCCTTCTCTTTCCCACTTTGCCAAGACATGATGTCCTTGGTTCGGCTTCGCATCAGGAAACAACAGGTTCTCGCGATAAAAGGAAAAGAATCTCTCGGGCTCTCGCATCATGCACTGATGACTCAATACATATTCTGGAATCTGATCGTACACCCCGCCCGGTGAGCGGAAATCGGGGATTCCACTTTCAGTAGATGTGCCGGCCCCTCCGAAAAACACAATCCTTCTTGCCTTTTTCAGTCGCTCAGCCGCTTCTTCTCTGTTCATGATAATAGGCATCCCTGAGGATGCCTATACTCCCTCTTGCTCTAGTGCCCCGACACCGGTTTCCAGCTGAGGAAGTTCTTGCTCCCCATCGACCAGTTCATAGAGACTGTGGACGCTCAGCACACTTTTGTCGAGTTGGTAATTGACAAAGAGCAGCGGGGCTTCAAAGTCTTCCCGATTAAAGGTCGTCTCATTTTCTACGACGCTGTTCGTGTTGACGCCCTGTACTTTGACATTCCATCCTTCAGGAAGAATCACATCGACCTGGCTCATCTTTGATTTGATGCACAGGTTCATGGGCTGCGGTGATGGTTTTGCCTTTGAGAGATCGACAACGAGATTACTCATCAGCGACGCTGCACAAGTGTCTTCAAAAATTTCACCTTCAAAATCAAGTTCTTCTGCATCGAGCATGAAGAAGAAGTCGGAATCTTCCTTAAGTTTGGCGATCGTGTATGCGCAGTAGCCGATCGCAGCACCGACTGCTACTCCGCCGACGATGAGCGCCGTATTTAACATAGTCTTTCGTTTAGCCATCATTTCCCCCTATTCCAGGCCAAGTTCTGTCTTCATGGAGGCGAGGATTTCCCTGACCTCCGCTTCTACTTTTTCCGGTCGAAGATCGAAGTGAGAATACTTTCCGATCATCGAATTCATCATGTAGTGCGATACCAACAACGTGCTCTTTCGAATGACAGTATAGAGACCTGCCAGTACCATCTTATCAAAGTCATCTCCTCCGTAAAGGAGGCTGTTAAAGATAGCTAGACGGAAACCTCCCGGAGGAAGTTCCGACAAAATGCTGTACAAGAGGACGACTTTCTCTCTTTTATAGTGATGTAGGATGTACTCATCCAGTGCTTCTTTTCCCTCTTCTATATGAAGAAGACCCATCGCTAGGAGATCGTACTTCGTCTTTCTGTAGGTGCTCTCGTATTCCTTATATCGAATAATCGAATCAATTTCGATTTCTTTTTCAAATGCCTGTCTATATCCCACGAGGCGTAGGTTTTCCGTCAGGAAGTTCACGCCGAGCATACACAAGAGCGTGTGGAAGATCGTGTAGCTGTCCACCCCTCTTTTGATAAACAGGATGCCCATCGCTAAAATGGCAAACTTAGAATAGTAGGCATCGCTCTGCTCGAATTTATAGAGATAGTTGAGGATAATCCTCTTCATGTCATCAAAGGATACGTCGTGCACCAAAAGAGGCACCAACAGACGATAGGTCTGATCTTTCTCATAATTCGGAGATTCTTTCAGACGAAAGGCCGTGAACTCCTCAGCATAAGCTGCCTCTTGGGCGATCAGCTTCACATACTCAAGGATGCGAAACTTCTCCGCCACCGGCAACTTCAAAATGCGATCGAGCTCTATTCCTGATACGATCTCCTGACGAATTGTCTCCAGTTCGTTTCTCATCATTCTACTCCTTGATTTTTGCAAATATCATCCGCCCCGCCGGGGTCTGAAGCACACTGGTTACTTCCACTCTCAGCTCTTCTCCGATTCGTTCTTTTGCTTTGTCGACGACGATCATGGTCCCATCATCGAGGAAGCCGACCCCTTGATCAGCTTCTTTCCCCTTCCGAAGAATTTCTACATCAAATACTTCCCCGGGAATCGCATTCGGCTTGACGGCGTTGGACAGATCATTGACGTTAAGGACCGGAATCTTTTGGAGGATCGCCACTTTATTGAGATTGTAATCTCCTGTGATGACCGCTCCTTTTAATTCCTGAGCAAGCTTGAGGAGCTTTAGATCCACTTCGTCGATGTCCTTATAATCTTTTGAGGTGATGGTCACCTGCATATTTGGCAGTTCCTGCAGCGTCTGAATATAATCCAGTCCCCTTCGCCCTTTGGCCCTTGTCAAATCAACCGACGAGTCAGCAATATGACGAAGTTCTTTTAGGACAAATTCAGGAACAAACAGCTCTCCTTCTAAAAAGCCTGTCGCCGCCACCTCTACAATTCGGCCGTCGATGATGGCGGAGGTGTCAAGCACTTTCGGAACGGGTCCTTTTCCTCGCGTGGGGATGGTCATGCGCGAAATCGTATCGGAAATGCCGGAGGATTCAGACATCATCTTTCCTCCGATATATATACCCAGGTAACCCAGAATCACATAAGTGGGGACAGCCAATAGGACAGAGATAAATCGGCTGTCGATAAAGCTATATAGATTGCTGATAAATAGAGCCAAAATAAGCGAAAGTAAAAAACCAACAGTGCCCCCTACAACTTGTGCAGGCGGGCGGGAATTAATGCCTTCAGCCAGTGACTTCACGAGCACATAACCGTATTTCCACAGCATTCCTAGAAAATAATAAAAAATAATTCCAAAAACAATAGTAAGAAATGCTAAGGTAATGATGCTCTGCAGTCCCCGAAGCTGTGCGAGCCATGGCCAAGCCTCCAAAACACTCGAGTTCGCCAGTAAAAACTGCGAACCGAGGAATCCCAGAGTCAGGGCCAGTAGCCATCGCAAGGCTACTAGGAGTCTCTGCACTCGATAACCTCCTCCAATTTTTCTTCAATTAGTCCGGACGACTCTTCATACGGCAGGTCTTCGATCAACATCATCTCACTGGATAAGATTTCCAGCGCATTATGATACAGTTGTCTTTCTCCTGAAGACAGCCCTCTTGAGGAGTCGATGAGTTTTAAGTTGACAAGGACATTCGCCATCTGCTCCGGCGTTCCGATTTTCATTTTATCTAACGACGTCTGGTATCGTTTGCTCCAGTTTGAGATCGTGGAGTAGTCCTCAATCTCACTGTGATCCATGGCACCTAAAATCGTCTCCTTATCGGAGATTTTTCGTATGTTCATCTCTTCTGCTCTATTCAGCGGGAATTTCAGAAGCATCTGCTTATTACAAGTCTTTAGCGTGCAAAAAAGGATATTTTCTCCATAGAAATCCTCTTCTTGGATCTCGATAACGATCCCTGCACCGTGCATAGGGTAAACGATTCTCGACCCAACTTTCATATCTACCTCCCTCCATGACTCTTTAATTATACCCGATTTTTCGCAAAATGTGCGAACCACAGTGGAAATGCGCTCGATTCTGAGCGCACTTCCCCCTGATATCATACTTTTTGAAGCACTTAGTAGCGTAGAGTCGCCGATACGGTCCCTCTCAGCTTATCATGTTGCAAAATAACGACCTCTCCTCCGGAAAGCAGCACTTTTTCCGTCAGTTCATTGACCTTCATCCGCTCCTCGGGCCCTTTGTCCCCTTGCACGAAGAGTGTCTCAACCCTCCCATGCTCTGCCATCGGAAGAGCGTTCTCGACGCCTCCTACAAGAAGCCCGTCCGCCGCCTTCTTTGAGTAGTCTTCCAACAATTTATTGACGCGTTCTTGATAGCGCGGCTTAAGGATCTCCTGTAACAAGGCTCTTCTCTCTTTGAGATCCACAGAGGCAAAAGGCTTTTCAAGTTGTCGTTGCAGATAGAAATTTCCCTTTGCAAGGTCTCGATAATGGGCAAGATTGTCGCGCGTTCCCGCAAGGAGAACAGGCACGTCCTCTCCCTTAATGAACTCACCGAGCGCCTGGTCAATATAACGGAAATATTTGTCTCGTTCTTTTTCTTCTTCCTCTGGCTTTGAGCGATGACCGTGATAGCCACTTCCGTCGCCGGAGTACGAGCCAAAGTTCAAATCCGCATGAGCATCAAAGTCATCAAACAGTTCAGAAAACGCCGTAATGATCTTGTCTTGCTGCACCGGTTCGGCCGTAAACTGATTGACCAGATACAGAGATACTCGGTCTTTACTCAGATCCAGAAGATACACGGCATCTAGGCTCTCGTACACTTCTAATAGTGGCAACAGATAAAAGTGTTCTTCTACCGTCACACTCGGCTCGAAGCTCTGATCTACTCGGAACACCTCCATACCGCTCTCATCGATGAGGACGGCCAGACCTTCTTTACTGTATGTCCAGAAATCCGCATCTACTTGCAGCGCTTCTAGTTCCTTGATCAAGGGCTCCCACACTCTACGATTATACTTTTCCTCTAACTGTATCTTTGCCTCTTGAAGCAGATTCTTAAATAAGATCGGATCCGCCTTCGCATCAGGCATCGAACGGGAAGTTGGCTGATATAGAGAAATCTTAGGGCTTCCCTCTTTATGCTCAAGTGCAAGATAACGGTCAAGATTTGAACGCATACAGTCCTCCTTTCCCTGTCGGATGTCGACAGAGAATCCAAGGTAATATTATATAAAGTATGCCCTGAGAACGTACTCTTACGCACACTCTTCTCAATAAAAGAAAAGAAACCACCTAGAGCCTGTGGTTTCTTAAAGGATTAAAACGTTATGACAGCATAACCTTCTTCCACAAACGGTCTAAGTCCTGCGTGACCTTTCATATCATCGAGAATCTTAAGGTCTGTTTTCTGTACTTCTTCCAAGACGCCCAGCGAAGCTGAGCATGCACGGCAGACGCCGGCGACCAAACCTAGCTCTTTTGCCTTCATATACAATGGTTGCTTTTTCTGCTCGAACACCGGCACCAACTTCACAGAGGCGCCTTCAAAGACAATCTTTACCTCATCGCCTTTTTCGTTTAGATCAAGCGCATTAAGTAATACGTGCATAAAACACATCTCATCGCCGCGCATGGCGTAGATGACATACTTGTCCATATTCCACCTCTTTCATTCATTATCTAATATTATTATATACCCACTCTATCAACATTTGACTCAGAAACGTTGAAATATCAGCTTTTCCCTTATTTGCTTTAAAGAATCTCTCATGTCTACAGCCTTGTTCAGCAAGACGATTCACCCTTCAAAATCTAATGGAGTAGCGATGTGATAATGCAAACGTATACTCTGTAGAAAGACACGGACACCCCTCACTCTATAAGGCTCAAGTAAGAAAAAACCCCACAGACTAAGTTTCAACTAGCCAGGGGGCAAATCGAGTGTTGATCTCGCTTGAGCTATTGATTCGAAAGATCGGAGAATCTTTTAAAGAAGTTTTTTGTGTAGTTCAAGAGTGTTTCTTCCTGTTCTTCAAACAGAGAGCCGCCAATGACTATGACCTCGTTTTTGTCCGTTAAAATAGTAAATCTTGTCACACCCCAGTCGCTACTCATACGAGACGTTTTTCCAAGAACTTCTTCCATCTCTTCTCCTCCCCATATATTGTATGCTTCTTCTGCCTCCCCCTCAGTTGCAAAAGATGAATATGAGACGGTGAAGTTGGGAGGATACTTGACACCTTCAGTTGGCAAAAAGTCATAACTTGCCATGATGTTGCCGTTGGGAGATGCGATCACAAAGGAGCTCTCCTTATCGAGCGACATTCCAAAGTATTTTTCTATCTCTTCGTAGGTAAGCAGCGGACTGACATCTACATTTGAGCCGCCAGCTTGCCCACCTGAACTCATAACGGAGA
>LSQX01006049.1_pt1 | contig 26345 bp, 24 predicted proteins | sample 654561 | NCBI WGS metagenome assembly LSQX01 (sample SAMN04489861, study PRJNA283612) | anaerobic digester metagenome | isolation source: 4 biogas reactors fed with cattle manure at either 37C or 55C with and... | place: Denmark: Kongens Lyngby | collected 2014 | reverse complement strand
CCCGACGCACCGAGCCGGATGGGGCACACATTCACAGGATGGAGTGCCGCGGTTCCTACGATGATGCCGGCGAACGACCAAACCCTTACGGCACAGTGGAGTGTGAACAACTACCTCCTGACTGTTACATACGTCACGACCGACGGATCGCCGACCCCTGCCCCGTATCACGCCACCTTGATGTACGGAGCAGTATTCTCCATCGTCTCTCCCTCCGTTACAGGATACTTGCCGGATGTCGCAACGGTGACCGGGACGATACCGGCGGGCAATTACGCTGCAACGGTAACCTACACACCGAAACAGGTCTCTTACAAGGTTGAGCACTACACGGAAAATCTGGAAGGCGGATGGACCTTGGCGAGCGCGGAAGTCCTATCGGGGACCGCAAACACCGTTGCCGTTGCCACGATCAAAAGCTTGACCGGATTTACCGCTCCCGTTGTCACGCCTTCTGCGGCCATCGCGCCGGAAGGCAACACGACGATCCGTGTGGAGTACGTACGCAAGACGTACACCGTCACCTTTACGGATTGGAATGATGTGCCGCTCAAAACGCAGACTGTGAAACATCAAGGGGTGGCGACCGCACCGTCCGATCCGGTTCGCACCGGCTACAAGTTCAGCGGATGGAACCACACATTCGACAGCATCACCGGTCCTCTCACTGTGAAGGCAGTCTATGTGATTGTGGTCCCGGAGGAACCCGTCCCGACAGTTACGACGATCTCCTCCGCGACACTTGGCATCAATACGGTTAAGCATTTGCTCAGCAAAATCAATCTCGGAACCACCGTCCGGGACGTGTTGAATGCCATCAACGAGAAGCAATGGATCAAAATTTACCAGAACGGCGCACAGACAACAGACACCGAGCTGGCCAGAACCGGCATGTCCGTCCGCCTCATGAACGGAAGCCAGGTCTTGCAGGAATTGACGATAGTGGTAACCGGCGATGTCGCCGGCAGCGGCACATTGTCATTGACTGGGTTTATCCGGATGCGCGCTCACCTGCTCGGGAAACAGGTGCTGAACGATCCGTATGCAAGCGCAGCGGACGTCAACGGAGACGGGAAGATTTCCCTGACCGATTTTGTCCAGGTCAAAGCACACCTGTTGGGCAAAGGAACGATCACAGCGCAAACACATTGACCTTCTGCATTCTGGAAGGCAAGACAACATGGAACCCGTGGTTGGAGGTTATCGAATGAAGAAAGCAATCGTCGCCCTTGCCCTTCTGTTTCTGCTCATCTGTTTGCCTTCCGGTATTTTCGCAGCAACCGCGACAGCCAGCATCACCGGACCCGCTGTCTGTCGGGCCGGTGAGAGCCTCTCCGTGGATGTGGTCGTCAACGCATCCGGCATTTATGCCGCGCAAGGGAACTTGGTGTTTGACTCGGGACTTCTGTCGTATACCGGCAGCACCAACAAACTGGCGGGATGGGCAGTCGACCTCGAAGCATCGTCCGGGCAGATCAGATTCCTTGCGATCGACGATCAGTTGGCAGCCCCGATCAATGGAAGCCGGCGGCTGTTTACGCTGACCTTTACCGTCAATGCAGGGGTATCCGTAGGCACTCTGGTCCAGGTGGTTGGTACCGGGCTCGGAGTAAGCGACGGCTCTGCGGATAGTTCAATAGGTGACGCCACTTTTGCCGCCAGCGTAATCGCACCTCCATCTTCCAACAACAATCTGCGGTCAATGGTCGTGAGCAATGCTACGTTCACACCTTCGTTCTCAGCAGGAACGACTTCCTACACCGCAGAGGTTCCTTTTGCGGTTGCGAAGTTGAATCTGACCGCTTCCGCAGAGGATGGAGGCGCGCGTGTCAGCATTTCGAATCCGGAACTTGCAGTGGGTGGCAATACGGTGTCTGTGACAGTCACTGCTGCCAATGGTGCAGTCAAGAAATACACCATATCCGTCACGCGGGCACAAGACCCGGACTACGAACCAAGCGGAAATGCCAACCTGTCTGCATTGGAACCGGAAGTCGGCATCCTGTCTCCGCCATTTGATCCTGACCGCACCGAATACGTCCTTTACCTGCCCTATGAAATACTCTCTTTCCTGGCGGGCGGAACACCTGAAGATGCCAACGCAACGGTGCAGAGCGAGCTGATCGCCCTCAAGCCCGGGGCGAACCAGGACGAGATTACCGTCAAAGCGGAAAACGGCACCGAAAAGGTGTACGAGATCACTGTGCACCGCATGCCTGCCATCGGGACGAGTCCCACCACTGTAAAGCCTACTGTGGTGCCTTCTCCGACCAAAGCGCCCACCCCGTCACCGACCCAGCCTGCGACTCCAACCCCGACGACAGCACCTCCCGTCCTCCCTCCCGCTGACAACGGAATATCGGCGGGTGCGACCATCGCGATCGGCGTCGCCTGCCTGCTGGTCGGCGCTGGTGCAACCTGGGGAATTCTCCAATGGATTCGCAAACGCAGGTCGATTTGAGTCGGAGGGACAATCTGTAGACTTTTTTCAAGATGTTGAGGAGGGATCGCTTCCGACTGGTAGATCGGATTCAGCAGATTGCCCATTAGGGAAAATCGGGATTTGGCGGTACAATAGTAGTACAACGTAACGTCCCCATGGTGCCGGATATCGGACAGGGAAGAACGTATACGGATCCTCTACCACATGCCGCCAAGTGTATCGTAGCAAGCGCAGCACCTGCCATGCGGAGAGGAACGCCTGAGGAGGAACAGAATGCTGCAAGTGAACGATTATGTTGTTTTCGGATCGACCGGGGTCTGCCAGATCGCCGAGATCGTCGAGAAAAGCTTTAGTGGCATGCCGGCGCGCGAGTATTATGTGCTGCGCCCCGTGTATGGAAACAACGAGACGGTATATCTCCCGACGGACCACAATCAAGAACATTTCCGCAGGATCCATACCAAAGAGGAAATCCTCGCATTGATCCAGGAACTGCCGGACATCGATAGCGAGTGGGTCGAGGACGACTCTCTCCGCAAGAACATGTTCACCGAAATGCTCCATTCGTGCGAAACCAGAAAACTGGCGCAGTGGATCAAGATGATCCATCATCGCAAAATCGAACTGGAAAAAAGGGACAAAAAGCTGTCCGGTTCGGATGCAGACGCGATGAAAATAGCGGAGAAACTGCTTTACAACGAACTGGCGCTGATCCTCGAGTTGGAGCCGGATCAGGTCTTGCCGTTTATTCTGGGGCAGATCGAATCCTGAGTGGGACGAGTTTTGTCCTCTAGTGTAAACAATTTTCCAGATAGGTGACGATCGGATCGGTCAACGCCAGCAGACGATGTAAGGGGTATTCGACCGGATCCGGAGGCTCCTCCGCTCGGCCGGGTGCTTCGGCAACCAGACGACGGCAGTCCGCCACCATGGCGGCCAGGTCGTCGTTTGTTGTTCCGGGGGTGGGATCGGCTGGCTTTGCCTTGGCCATCAGGGCGACGATTGCCGGAAGATCCGTCATCCGTGCCGAGAGGTTCCGGTCCAGTACTTCCATAGCGCTACCATAAGCGGACGCTCCGTTCCGGCCCGTATGGAGCTGTTCATAAAACACTACGTCTACCAGCACGTGCAAATGGAAGGCCAGCAGATAAACCGAAGGATGGTCGAGGCGGCGAAGAGACTCCAGCACGGAGCGCTCCCACGGAATGCCATCCTGTTTCAGGTGAGTGACGGCATGAAGACCTGCGTCCGCGTCCGAACGCAGCAATACCGCGTCCGGTGCCACATGGCCGAGATAGTAATCCGGAGATGCTGGTACGGCGGGATTGCACTCGGCAAACCGTTGTGCCACATATAGGTGAAAAATGGTTCCCGGCATACGCGCCTCCCCCGTGAGGTTAGCCGAAGCAGTTGGTCTGGATTTCATCCGAAAATAACGTATAGATATTGAGACCGGCAAGCCGATCAAAATGTGCTTTGATCGCAAACACCGTTTCGATTTTCTTTTGACCCAGTTCCGCGAATCCGTGTCGACGGATGACATCCAGCAGACGGATGTCGAGCAGGACGACTCCGTGCGCGGACCCCAGCGCGTCCCCCAGCTGGATGAGCCGATCCTCGTCGTCGTATTCGGCTGTTTCCAGGAAAGTCCGTAGAAAGGCAAGTTCTTCCTCGGAGCAGTCCTGTTTTCCCAAATAGGCACGCAGATCCGGATAGGAGAACGAATGGGTCAGACAGATCCTGGCGGCGTCCCTGTATCCATTTTCACATAGCAGCGCGTAGCCCGCGATCACGTGGTGCAGGTCGCTGACGCCTTCATATCGTCCGATGTCGTGGAGCAGTCCCAGTGCATAAGCGCGGTCTCCATCCATCCCGCACCAGCGGGCGACGGTTTCCGCCACACGCGCCACGACTCTGCAGTGATCCACCCAAAGTCCGGGGTTCTGAGTGCCGGCCCATGTCAACAGCCGATCCGCTTCTTTGCGGTCGGGACAAAGGGGGTTTGTCATGTGGCGGTTCCTCCTGAAGATGGGATCCCATTCAATGTGATGGCAAAACGACTGCCTCTTCAGAGTATACACATGTCGCCCGACATCCGGAAAAGGTACAATGGGGGACACAATCCAAGACGCCTTAACGGAGGACCTTTCCCATGGCGAACCTGTATCTTGACCTTCTGACCACCTGGTGCGACCGCCTGGTCTCTCTCCAGATGTATGGCACCGGCGATCCCCGGCTGGACGGCGGCATCCTCTGTCCGGCCTGCAAGATCATGCACGGACGGGCGGACAATGCGATCCGGCCTTTGATGCTACTGGCGGACCGGACGGGCGATCCGCGCTATCTGACAGCGGCGATGCGGTTGTTTGACTGGCAGGCGAACATGCTGTGCGACGACGGGAGTCTGTACAACGACCCCAACAGTGAGTGGCGAGGGATCACGGTGTTTTCCGCGATCGGGTTGTGCGAAGCGCTGGACCGGTACGGTCATCTGCTCCCGCCAGCTGTGCGCGGACAATGGGAAGCCCGTCTGGCCTGGATGGGGTCATGGCTGTATGAGACGATCGACGAAGACTATCCCACCAACATCAACTATCCGGTTTCCAACGCCGCGGCGATGGCACTTCTGGGACGGAAGTTCGACAGACCGGACTACATCGCCCGCGCCCGCCGATTGGCGGCATACTCGATGGCGCATTTCACGCCGGAGGGATTGTTGTGGGGAGAGGGTCGTCCCAGGGAGGCGCTGACCCCTCGAGGTTGCCGTCCGGTTGACATCGGCTACAACGCGGAAGAATCCCTGCCCGCTTTGGTCCTCTACGCGCGGGAGTCGGGAGAAGATGGTTTGTTGACACGCTTGACCGATATCCTGCTGCGCCAATTGGAGTTCATGATCCCGGACGGGGGATGGGACAACTCGTTCGGCTCGCGGAACAACAAGTGGACTTACTGGGGCAGCCGGACGTCGGACGGCTGTCAGGGTGCCTATGCGGTTCTGTGCGATCTGCACCCCGCCTTTGCGGAGGCTGCCCTGCGCAATACACGCCTGCTGGCGGCTTGTACTCATGACGGCCTGCTGCACGGCGGCCTGCACTATCACTCACACGGGGAACCCCCTTGTGTGCACCACACGATCACCCACGCGAACGCGCTTGCCGCGGCGCTGGAATGCGGGGCAAAAGATGGCGGCGAAGGGCCGGCTGTCCCGTTGCCCTGCGACCATCCCGCGCCGCTCCGTCATTATCCGGAAATAGATACCTGGAAAATCGCGGTGGGGGATTGGCATGCGACAGTGACAGGCTACGATTTTGGCATCGACGCGGGGCATGCGACCGGCGGCACCCTGACCTTGCTGTGGCATCGACGACTTGGCCCGGTCATCGCCTCATCTGTTGTGGACTACCGGCTGGTCGAGCCACTCAACATGCAGCTTCCGCTCAATCGGGCTCGGCACCGACCGCTTACCCCTCGGGTGGAGCGCCTGTCCGGCAAGCGGCGTTACGCGCAGTGTTACGACACCCGGGCGGACATCCGGGCGGAGCAATCCCCGGGGGCCGTGTCGATGCAGGTTGATGCCTCGTTGGTCGATCTGGAGCAAGTCCCTGCCGATCCTCCCGCGACCTGCCGACTGTCCTACCGGTTTACCGCGAACAGCGTCGAGATCCTGGGCAAGATGGAAGGACGCTTTGACGACGCCGTCTTTGTGCTTCCCATCATCGCCGAGGGGGCAATCGTCGAGAGTCCGAACGCGGAACCGGATCCCGCACACATCTTTTTCCTCACTGGCGGGTTTGGAGCGCGCGAGGTCCGGATCCGACCTGATCCGGACGGATGCTTTGAGGTTCGGATCAGGGCGTAGAAGGGATCGCCGTAACCGTTTCGATTTTGGTGTTCCGGGATCGGTGGTATACAATGGTTTCGTTGGCGAAAGCCTATGAAACAACCAGTTTCCGGAGGAATGCATCATGCCGCCCGATTTCTTTGAATGGACCGTTCTCGCACCTCGTCTGGTCGCCGTCGCCTTCGTGGTTGCGCTTCTCTTTCTTCGTACTCCGTTGGCAAAGCTGACGGTCCGGATCTTGTTCGCAAGACTGCGCCGCCGAAACGCCGACCGGTACACACGGGTTCGATCCGCGCTTTTGCGTCCACTTTCCTTTTTCTTTTTGGCGGGCACCGCACGTGCGGTGTTGCCTTTGTTGTCGATCCCCGCTCCTTATGAAAGAGTGGCGGCCAATGTGCTGTCCACCCTGTTTTTGCTGGCTGCGTTTTGGACGCTGTATGCCGCTGCGGGTCTGGTCGCAAGCCTGCTGCTGGATCCCGAACGCGCAGCGCCCGGCAAGGTGGACGCGAACGCCGCCAACTACATTACCATCGCGCTCAAAGCGATGGTATTCGTCTTTGCCATCTTTGCGGTACTCTCTCGCTGGGTGACGGATATATCCGGATTGGTGGCCGGACTTGGCATCGGCGGGCTCGCGCTCGCGCTGGCGGCTCAGGACACCGCATCCAATCTATTCGGCAGCATCGCGATCATGGTGGACAAACCGTTTGAAATCGGGGATTGGGTGGAGTTTGACGGCTTCGCCGGTACAGTGGTCGCGGTGGGACTGCGAAGCACCAAAATCCGCGTGATCGATCAATCCATCCTTTCTGTTCCAAACAGCAAGCTGGCTTCGAGCATCGTCTCCAACGGCGCATTGCGCAGTTCACGTCGCGTGGCATTCCATATCGGGCTCGTATATGCGACGCCGGCCGCAGCGGTCGCCGCGTTTGTGGAAGGGGTCAAAACCCTGTTGAACGAGGATCCCGAAGTGGAACCGGACAGCGTGCTGGTCGCGTTCGAAAAGTTCGCGGCTTCCTCACTTGAAGTGTTTATTGCCTATCGCACCAACCCGGACTACGCAGAGATGTTGCGGGTGCGGGAAAAGATCAACCTCGCGATCCTGAACATGGCTCGGGAGATGGAAATCTCCATGGCGCTCCCTTCGATCTCCCTGTACCAGGAAACGGTGCGGGATGGATCGGAGCAGCAGACAGAGGAGCGCCATGCGGATTGATCCAACTGTGGTCGGCCGGGGAGCCGATGCAACGGTGTATGCTTGCGGCCCGGACCGCGTCGCCAAGGTGTTCCATACCCACGCGGACAATCCCGCGATCGATCGTGAGGCGGAGAACACTCGTCTGGCGCTTGCGTGCGGTCTGCCCGTGCCGAGGATATACGAGGTCACGACATGGGACGGACAGCCGGCGATCATAATGGACCGGGTCTCAGGTCAAAGCCTGATTTTGGCTTTACTGAGTGGCGCCGCATCTGTCGAGTCAGTCGGTGCGGAGATGGCGACATTGCATTTTTCCATCCACAAAAATCGGATCGATACCGGATTGACATCGTTGACCGACTGGTTGGAAGCCCGAATTCGGCGCGCCCCGGACCTTCGCCCGGAGGAAATCGACCGTCTGCTCGCATTGCTTGCCGCGCAGGAGACCGGAAACCGGTTTTGCCACAATGATTTTCATCCGGACAACATCTTGCGCACACCCGGAGGGGATGTCGTGATCGACTGGTGCGACGCGACGGCCGGCAATCCGTGGGCGGATGTCGCGCGCACGATGCTCGTGTTCGAAAGCCGGGCACTCCCCCCGGACACTCCGTCGGAAACCGGGCACGCTATGAATGCGGCCCGCGAAGCGGTGGGAGCCGCATATGTCGCACGATATCGAACGCTGGCTGGGGTGGACGAACTTCCGATCCAGGGGTGGCGCGTGTTGGTCGCGGCGTCGCGGTTGTGGCTTGCGCTGCCGGGGGAGACAGGGATCAACCGCAAGATCGTACGCAGATTTCTGGACGGGGGACAGGGATGAGAGCGCTGTACCGGGAGATGGAGGGCATCCTCGATCGGATCGCATTTGGAAGCTTGTGGCCGGGCTTTGCTCGCCTGCCGTTTGCTTTGTACAATCAGACCGGCGTATGGCTCCCGGGTGACCGCATCCTCCCGCACGACAACCGCTTTTTGGGCAACACTGCGATTACGTTTGAGGGGAACCAAGTGGCAATCTGGCAGGTGCCGGATCCCGAACATGAAGACCGGGACACGCTGGCCGCCGGACTTGTCCACGAGATGTTCCACGCGTTTCAACAAATCCGGAAGGACCTGCGCCAACCGATGGTGCTGGATTTTTTGGAGGACTCGGTCGATGTGGAGATCTTCCGTCGCAGAGCCCTGGAAAACAAGATGCTGGCGGAAGCCTACCGATCCACCTCCTTTTCGCGGAAACGAGAACGGCTCGAACGGTTCATGGCATACCGCAAAGACCGCGTCTCTCTCTTTGGCGACGCCGCGCGCAGCGAGTTTTTGTCTGAAACGCATGAAGGGCTGGCCGAATACATCGGCATCCGGACGCTGGAGCGGATCGCGCCGGACAAAGCAAGGGCCCGGATCGAACACCATCTGACGATATTGACCGATCCGGGGACCCGATTGTTTGACGTGCGGCGCATGACGTATACCACCGGGGCAGTGTTCGCCTTGGTTTGCGAGGAGGCCGGTCGGCCGGTCGGGCACGACATCGGTGCGGTTCAGGAGACCTTGTTCGAACTCTTGAGTGCGGATATCCGGCCCGCAAGCTCCGATGAGGCAGATCCGGATGGCGAGGTCGCCCGCCTGGCGCAATCTCTCCGCGAAGAACGTGTCCGTGCCTTTGCGTCATTTCAGGACAGCCATTCCCAGCGGATCGAAGGAGACTTTTCCCTGGCCGGGTTCGACCCCATGAACACCATCCGCCTCGGGGATGCCATTCTTGGGACGCATTTTTTGATGCTGACACCGGCAGGATCCAATGACCCACTGTTTCTGCAGGGCCCCGTGCTGGCCGAACTGCAACCGGGCTCGCGCACACGGGTGCGGGCTTACCTGCACTAAAGTATCGACAGGAGGACCCCCATGGCAAAAGCAACACGCTACGGAAACGGTGACGCGACGCAGATCGCTTCTCTGCTGGCAGACCGTATTGAGTCGAGCGGACTCAGCTGCTCGCTGATTGACCGTGTCCAGCGGAGACTGGGTGAAGGCACAGTGGTTGTGATGGTGTTTGAAAAGTACTTTATGCGTGCGTCCAACCGGGCCAGCCTGACGGTGGTGGTCTCAGGTCAGGGCGGTCAGGTCCAGGTGGACGCCATCGGATCGGGCGGTGGGCAAGGAGCGCTTTTTTCGTTTTCCTGGGGGGCCGAAGACAGTTTTGTCGGCACGGTGGAGCGGATCCTCGATGAGATTGGGTTCCGGCATTGAGTGTGTTTTGCATGAGCGTTTTGGTAGGATTTGCATAAACCGAATGACGAATATGCAATTATTATCGAATATCGCTTGATTTTCACTCAATATACTGGTATTTTTGCATGAATCAGAAAGGATTCATGCATGACTAAACCCTGCTCTTCTTCTTGCTCTACCCAACCTTCCGATTCGACGGATAAACGGAGCGGAAAGATCAAAAGCCTGATCCCCGCCCTGTCCGGCGTGATCGGCAAGATTGCGTTGGTCGCCGCTTTCGCTTCTGCCTGGGCGTCTGCTCTCGGCATTTTGGATCCGACGTTTGTCCGGGAAAATGTGCGACTCGAACTGATTCTTGCGAGTGTGCTGACCCTCGTCGTGACGGTTGCCCTGCGGGTACCGGCCGGCCCTCCCGGCACGCTCGCTCCGCTGATTGCGCTGGTCCCTGCGATGGCAGCCGCCGGGGTGCATCCCTTGTCGTTCGGGCTGCTCGCCGGCGTGGCGGGGTTGCTGACCGCGTTGCTCGGCTGGCAGGACCGCCTCATGCGGCTCAACGGTCCCGGTACGCGCGGGGGCATCCTGGTGTTGTTTTCACTCATGGGTTTTCAGAGTGGTCTTTTGGGCCTTCACCGGTGGGCCGCCTCGGAAAACGGTACCCTGCCTGCCCTGTTGTTGCTGACCGCCGGCATCGCCTGGTCAATCTCGCTCAAGCGGCTCCATGCACGGTGGCTGACAATTCCGGTCTGCGCTGTCACTGCCCTGCTCCTTGCCTTCCTTTTCGGCCATTTCCCTGAATGGTCCACGGGGGTCGGGTTGCCGATCGTCGACCCGGCGCGTTGGTGGCAGGAACTGTGGGGGATCGGGTGGGGCATGGAGTGGCAAGGATTTTTGCGCGCAGTGCCGTTTGTTCTTTTGGCTCTCGTGATGTGGCCGATCGACGCATTGGCCGTGCAGGCGGTCCTGCAGGGGCACAGTGGCGATACCGGAACCGTGCCGACCATCGATTTTCGCAAGACCGCATATCTGGTTGGGGTCCGGAATCTGGCAGGTGTCCTGCTCGGGGGTGCGCAGACCGCGGCGGTCTGGCGGAGCTTTATGATTCCGCTGGGTGTCGTACGCGGGCCACTCCGCCGCAGCGCGTTGTGGTTGGGGCTTTTTGGCGTCACGGCAGGGTTGTTGGGGTTTCCTATTGACCTGGCGGTCTTTCCCCCGCTGTTGTGGATGGTCCTGCTCTTTGGCATCTACCTTCCCTTGCTGGAAACAGGTCTGGCGACCCTCCGCACCGGCTCCGACCGGGGAACGGCGGCGATTTGTGTCGCAGTTGGCCTGACGGTCCATCCCGCGGCAGGCTGGTTCGTTTCCCTGCTGGTGGAAAAATGGCATGCCCGGCGACAGCAGGTGTCCTTGCCGGAATCGTCCTTGCGGGAGAAGGAATGAACCGAAACGCATCTTGTGTATTTTAAACGTTAGGGCAGATTGATCCCGGCTTTTTGAGCTTGCTTGTGCTGGTGTTCGCGGGGGACACGGTAGGTGTGGCCGTCTTTTTCGAACAACGCTCCAGTCTGCTTGAAATGGAACGGGATGCCTCGCTGCCTGCACTGCTCCCGGATGTCCAGTACCCACTCGTAACGGCACAGCCGTGCTTCATTTCCCGACTCGCCGCCGACCGTCACGTGTTCGATCTCGTCGGACAAATAGGGAGTCAGGTCGATTCTCTCAAGCAACGGCTCGCAGACGATGCTTTTGTGCCGGATCGGCGCGACAAGATACAATGGCATCCGGAAATCCACGCGGTCCTGGTTTTCGACCGTCGTCGCGATCGACACATGCGGGTACCCCTCCCCCCAGTCTGCGGGCAGATTCACCGCAAACCGGTGAATCCGTTTGGTGATCAGAAAAAAAGACAGATCGTCGCGCATACGGATCATGTCCCAGGCCTCTTTGCGCCACGCATCCGCATCTTCAAGAAAAAAATCCGACGTAAAGCAGGTATAGACCAATTCGCCCGGCGGAATTTTGAAATGGCCGCTTCGATCCCGGCGTACCGGCAGCCCGAAGTCCGCGTTTTTGCGCACGTCGGCAGCATCCCGCTCGTATCTCGCGTCGTGGCGGTACACGTAGCAGTGCGCGCAGCCGGGGCTGATCTTGTGGCAGCCGTGCCAGGGGTTCCAGGCCCAGGACATACTTTTACCTTTCACGATCCGTTTGTGGAAAGTAGCGGATGGGAACGTAAGTCCCGCAAGACGATTATACCCCGCTTACCGAAGCGGGCTGGAGCCGCAATGTCCGGTTTGCCGTCGATTCGTTCGGACGACTTACGGTTTGACATGAAACTAAAAAAGGTTGCTATTTTAAAAAGCAACTCTATTTAGTTGTCGTTCTAGCCCCTCGTGTGGTATTCTTCCCAGGGGAGGGCTTGCTCATGAAATCTTACGCCGCTCTCATGGTAGACATCGAAAAATCCCGGAAATACGAACGGGTGGAGCGGCAGGCGCTCCAGGAACGTCTCCTTCGCTGCCTGGAATTCCTCAACCGGTTGTTCGCGCCGTCGCTGCTGATTCGAGTCGGCTTTTCTGCCGGAGACGAGTTTCAGGGTCTGTTTAGCGCGCCTGCCGCGGCGTATCGGTATTTCCGGGTGCTGGATAGCCTGACAGCACCGGTCCCGCTGCGGATGGGAATCGGCGTCGGAGACTGGACGCTCCGCGTGGAAGGCGGACAGTCGACGGAACAGGACGGTACTGCCTACCATCGAGCCCGGCGTGCGATCGGGTTGGCGGAAGAGGCTGGCGGGAAAGCCGCATTGCTTACCGATACCGCTGCAGATGTCTTTGCCAACGAATTTCTGATTCGGGAACACGAAATGCGTGTGGCATTGACTCTAAAACAGCGGCAGCTTCTGGTCCTGACGGAAGTGATGGTTCCGGTTTTGCTGCAGGACGAAATGGACCCATCGGTCTTCCCGGACATCGAAATGCTGATGAAAGATCATCCACTGTATCAATCCAAAGGAGACATCTTTGATTTTGACAAAGTATCTGTCGTAGAATGGATCACGGATGACCCTGCGGACGGGCAGGGAGTGTTGCGGCGGTTCCGAACCTTGCGCGGTCTCCCGGGGAGGCTGGCGGACATCACGGGAGAGTCGCGGCAAAATATCGCCAATATCATGAGGGCGGGCAATCTGTCCGGTATAAGGGACCAGGAAATGGTGATCCTGAGGTGGCTGGATACGCTCCTGGAGGAGGATGCAACGTGATCGTCCAATTGTTTCTCATTGCACACCTGGCGGGAGATTTTTTTCTGCAGTCCGGTATGGCGGTGCAACGAAAGCATCGCAGCTTCTCCGGACTGGCAATGCATGCCGCATTGTACCTGGCATGTGTTACGGCAGTTTCTTTTTTTGCTTTGCCACCAGGCCGAGCCTGGCCGGTCGCGCTGACCCTTTCATTGATTCATATTTTTGTCGATGGCATGAAATCCCTGGTACTGCGCAATCACCTGGAGCGTGACGGGCTGGCTTTGTTTCTGGCCGATCAGGCGATTCACGTGGCAACTATTCTCGTTGTCGTCCGATTGGCGGTGACAGCTGGACCGGTGGAAGGAACTCCTCTTCGACATTTCATCAACACATATGGGGAAGGTCCGGTCGCACAGGTTGTATTGCTTCTGTTGTTGTATTTGCTTTGTCTTCAGCCCGCATCGATCCTGGTGCGCAAGGTGCTGCAATCGGTGGGAGAGGGACACTTGGATACGGAAGGCGGTGCCGGCGAAGCGCCTGACCGCGCCGGGCGAGCCATCGGGATGTTGGAGCGCGCGGTGATTCTGACGCTCGGGCTGGTCGGCCAGCTGGGTGCGATCGGGTTGATCGTCGCGGCTAAAAGTGTGGCGCGGTTTAACCGATTGGCTGCAGACCGCAGCTTCGCGGAACGCTATCTGGTCGGGACACTCGCCAGTGTGCTGGCCGCCTTGCTGTGTGTCGGATATTGGTCGATCGCGGGATAGGGTTACGAGGGGGAGGGGTACAAGATGGGGACTACAAAACGCATCCGGCTACTGCTGGACCGGCGAAGGGATCCGGATGACATCCGGCCGATCCGACGCGGGCTGATCCGACGTCAACTGGGACGGATGTACTATAAGGGAAGGCGATATCTATTGTGGTGGTCGGGCCGCATCCGGTTTGCCCGCGAACAGACGACCGATCGTTTGCCGCATGTCCATGCGACACACGATTCCCCATTGATCCGACCGCTTAAAAATGTCGACATGGTCTACCAATACAATAAAATCACGAATTTGCGTGTGGCATCCGCCCGGCTGGACGGACTGGTGCTGCATCCCGGTGAGGCACTGAGTTTTTGGAAAAGGGTGCGCCCTCCGGTCGCGCGCCAGGGATATATCCTTGGATTCGAGCTGGAGTGTGGATCGGTCAAACCCGGGATCGGCGGCGGTCTGTGTCAGATCACCAATCTGCTGTACTGGATGACACTGCACACCGACCTGACCATCGCGGAACGGTTCCGTCACTCCTACGACGTCTTTCCGGACGTCAATCGAACTTTGCCGTTCGGAAGCGGTGCGACTTGTGTCTATCCCTACAGGGATCTCATGGTCCGCAACGATACGGGAATGGACTTTCAGTTGTCGCTTCGCGTGGGAGAAACGAATCTGGAGGGCGAATGGCGCGCATCGGCTTCCCCGATAAATGTCTATCAGGTGGTGGAACGCAACCATGAGATCCGGCGGGAATACTGGGGCGGGTTCTCCCGGCACAACGAGCTGGTTCGGTTGCGCTACGATCCGGACGGAACCTATCTCGACGAAGAGTACGTTACGGAAAACCATGCGGTCATGATGTACGCGCCTTTTCTCAACGATGAGGGATCACAGGATGTGTCGGTTCTCGATCCCACTTCCGCTGCACCCACATCATAACTTCTCGCGGAGCTATATCTCTACAAAAGTGACAGCAGGACGCCTGCAGCACCGCCTCCCAGGATCAACCAGGTCGCGTTGACCTTGTATCGGATCAGCAGAAATGCGCTGGCTGCGAAGAGGACGACCGCCGGCCAGGTGACCAATGTCGCACGACCCAGAATCAGCGTGACCGCAGCCATCAGGGCGATCGAAGCGGCGTTGACCCCGTCCAGCACATCGGATACGACCGGAGACCGCCGCATCCGGTCGATCAACGGATGAAACAACAGCACCAGTACAAATGACGGGAGGAAAATGCCGGCCGTCGCAAACAGCGCACCCGGCACTCCCCGAATCAGGTAACCGACAAAGGTTGCAGTCGTGAACACCGGTCCGGGGGTGAACTGCCCTACCGCGACCGCGTCGAGCAGTTGCTGCGTCGAAAGCACCGCATACCGGTCTACAAATTCGGATCGCAAAAAGGCGAGCAACACGTATCCGCTGCCATACAGGACCGATCCGATTTTGAGAAACAACAGGAAAAGCAGCCCAAGCGACATCGGATCGACGATCATCAACCGGGTGGACGCCCCGCGTTTCCCGATCGACCGCCAACCCAGCAGCAGCAGCCCGGCCGCCAGCAGGATCGGAATCTCCCCCACCCCCAACAGGGAGGCCGCGAGCGCTCCGGCCGCCAGGAGCGCGGCATCCCTTTTTTTGAGCACCAGAGTGCCCAGTCGGTACAGTGCCTGGACGACCACCGCGAGGATGACCGGCTTGATCCCGTCAAAGATGTGCGCGACTGTGGGGATCGAGCCAAATCGGACATACACGTACGCGAACAACAGGACGATCGCCATCGCGGGAAAGATGAAGCAGGTTCCCGCGATCAGAAGACCGAGGCGTCCTCCCCGCTCGAGTCCGAGGTGGATGGCCATTTCGGTCGAATTTGGGCCTGGAATCAAGTTGGTAAATCCGAGCAGGTCGACGAACCTCTCTTTGGAGATCCATTTGCGGCGGGTGACGATTTCGTCTTCCATCATCGCAATATGGGCGGCAGGTCCGCCAAACGCCAACAACCCCAGCCGCAGAAACACGCGGGCGATCTCAAGATACCGGGTGCGGTTGAGTTGGTTGTGCGACATGTCAAACCTCCTTGTGCCTTGTCCCTTGACAATGCGGGGGGGTGTGATCAATATGATACCATATTGATATCGAATGCCGATATCGTCATCCGTTACAGAGAGGGAGCGCATTGTATGGACAGTCGCGTCATCCGCCGTATGTTCCTCGGATTTATCAGTATCCACATCTTGCATCACGCCGGTCAGGAGCCGGTCTATGGCGCATGGATGATCGAAGAACTGAGCAGACACGGATACTCCATGAGTGCCGGGACCCTGTATCCCATCCTGCACGCGATGGAGAAAGACGGATTGATCGAAAGCGAAAACCGGGTGGTCGCCGGCAAGACGCGCAAGTATTATACGATCACCGAAGCAGGCCGCATGGTTCTCGACCGCGCCCGCGGGAAAGCATACGAGTTGTTCAAAGAAATCCGTATGCCTCATGCGGAGATGCAGAACGACGACAGATCCTGACAGGAGAGCGAATCAGATGAAACGATTCGGCCCGCCCCGTGGACGCGAAACGCTGCCCGCGTATCTGTGGAAATACCGGTTCCAGTTCATTGTGTCGTCGATCGGGGGCATTCTGTACAACACCATGATTGTGCTGGGTCCCATCCTGATGGGGCGGCTGCTCGATGCGGCTGGCGGCGGCACGGCGCGGCAGGTATGGCTGTCGGCCGCCTATTTTGTCGGTATGACCGGATTCTTCCAGTTCGCGCGATATGTGAAACGATGGTTCATGCGGGACCAGTTCAACCGGGTTGCCTGCGACCTGCGGCAGACCCTGATTGAACGTGTTCTCGGACGACCGTTGCCCGAACTGGAAAAGGAGTCCGTCGGCGATCTGATGTCCAGAACGGTGGGGGACATCACACTGGTGGTCGACACCGTGATGACCACGCTCAACGAGGGCTGGGATACGTGGTTGCTGATGGTATCGTACTTTGTGGTCCTCATGATTCGGGACTGGCGGATTACACTGTTGGCTTCGGTGATGGTTCCGGTGACCATTTTTCTCGCACAGAACATGCGGCATGTGCTCTATCGATATTCCATGAATGCGCGCAAGGCCGCCGCAGCTTCCAGCACCGGGCTGCAGCGTTATCTGGATGCCGTCGCCGTACTCCGCCTGTTCGGACGGGAGCGGGACGAGGCAGAGGGCATCCGCGACGCCTACGAACGGCAGGCACGGTTTTCCATCCGGGAAATGTTGTTGCAGCAGGCGATGCTGCCGGTCTATGCCTTGATTGCGGGTTTGGGGATCGTGGTGGTCCTGGCACAGGGCGGGCGCGAGGTTGTGAACGGCGCGTGGAGCGTCGGCACGTTCAACGCGTTTCTGGTGATGTTTATCGCGTTCTCAGGCAGGACGCGGGTTGCCGCGCGTGTCTTTAACCGTTGGCACGGCGCACGTGCCGCCTGGACGAGAATCCGTGAAAAGATGGAGGATGGCCGGCCTGAAGAGGGAGTCGAGACGTCCTCGGTGCCCGACTGCCCGGAACTTGTGGTCGAGGACTTGTCGTTTGGTTTGGATGGCGGTCATTTTCTCCACGACATCGCCTTTTCGGCAAAACGCGGCGAGATCATCGGGATCACCGGTGCCGTCGGATCGGGGAAAAGTCAACTGGCCCACTGCCTGACCGGCCTCTATCCCTATCTCGGAAGCATCCGGATGGGAGACAGGGAACTGTCCGGGTTATCCGCCTCCGAGCGACGGCGACTGGTCGCGTATGCGGGACACGAACAGTTCCTGTTCTCCATGAGCATCCGTGACAACATTCTGCTCGGCATCGACGAGGAAGGTCAAAAAGCACCTGACTCCGGGGCTGGAAAGGGCCGGGACAGACTGGACACCGTTTTGGAGGCGACCGCCCTGCTGGAAGATCTTGGTCGGTTTCCCCAAGGGCTGGACACCGCGGTCGGAGAGAAAGGAGTCCGGGTGTCCGGCGGACAGCGGCAGCGGATTGCCATGGCGAGGGCTGTTTACTCTCAGGCGCCCGTCCTGCTGCTGGACGATCCTTTTTCCGCGGTGGACATCGCGACGGAGGAGCGTATTGTCGATGGACTTCGGACGGATGCTGCCGACCGCATCATATTGTTGTTCACACACCGGTTGACCGCGTTCCGGCAAGCCGATCGGATATTGGTGCTGGAACAAGGCAGGATCGTCCAATCGGGAACACATGAGGAACTGGTGCGCCAATCCGGGCTATATAAGGAAATCTACGAAGCGCAGGTGTTTCTGGAGGAGGGCGGCTATGCGTAAAAATCCGGAAGAGCGTTTTTTATGGCGCGCTTTGGCCGAAACTGTGCGCAGGAGGCCCTGGCACACTGTCGCGATGCTGGCCGCGGTGGTCGCCGGGACGGTGTTGGTCGCCGGCCCGTCCCGTGTGTTGCGCCGGTTGGTCGACGGCCCGTTGACGGGAGGGCCCGGGAGTCTGTGGCAGATGGCCCTTCTCTATCTGGGCGCGGTGCTGGCGATCGGGCTGTCAGATCTCGTACGAGAGTACGGCGCGATGGTACTTGGCCAGCGCATCCTGCTCCGAATCCGCTCTATGATGCTGGAACGGTTACCGTTGCTGCCGATGGATCACTATCTCAACACGCCGGCGGGCGAGACCATGGCGCGATTCTCCTCGGATATCGATGCTGTGAACAGCCTCTTTACCGCGGGGTTGGTCGGCGCGGCAGCGGACTTGCTCAAGATCGGTGGTTTGCTGCTGGCGCTGTTTGCGATCTCGCCGGTGGTGGGATGGATCGCTGCGGGAGCCATTCCCGTTGTCTATGTTCTATCCGATTTTTTCCGTCGCAGGATTTACCAGCGGCAGAAGGTGGTACGCCAGCGGGTATCGGACATCAATACCGGAATCCAGGAAATCTACTCCGGCATGAATGTGATCAAGGTGTTCGGCCGCGAGAGGCACTTCGCGGAGCGATTTGAGCCGCTGCTGGAAGGGCACCGCGTCGCCATGAACGCCAACAGTGTGTACGACGCCTGGTTTCCCTGTGTGCTACAGACCGTTCGCGCGGCCGTGATCGCGCTGGTGCTGGTAGCAGGTGCCGGGCAAAATGCCACGCCACTCGCACTGGGACTCAGTTTAGGCGCTTTGGCAGCCTCGGCGGATCTGATGATCCGGCTGTTTGAACCGATCGAAGCCGCCGCGGGTGAATTGCTGACCATCCAGCAGGCGATGGCCGGGCTGGTGCGAATTCGCGCGTATTTTCGTCTTCCTACCGAGACGGAAGGAAAACAGCCTCTCCAAAAAACAGAGGCACCCGACCTCTCTTGCCCGGCACCGGTGGAAGCAGACTCCTCCGTCTCGGTAGGACCGTGTGCCCGCCCTGACATCGTGCTGACTGGGGTCCGATTCTCCTATCGGAACGGAGCGGATGTACTACACGGCACCGACCTTACCATTCCCACCGGTACCAAAGCCGCGCTGGCCGGGCGCACGGGATCGGGCAAAACAACACTGCTCCACCTTGTGGTCGGGCTGTATCCAGTGGCGGAAGGCTCCATCCGGGTCGGGGGTGTCAATCCGTATCTGCTGGCACCGGAGGAGCGCAGGCGCAGAATCGGCATCGTGCCGCAGACCGTGGTCGTATTCAACGGTAGCATTCGCGACAACATCACACTGCGTGACGATGCGATCACGCGGGACCAGGTGCTGGGAGCGTTGGAGCTCGTCGGGCTGCGGGAAATGGTCGACGGGTTGGAAGAAGGATTGGATACCCTTCTGGGAGAGGGCGCCGCACATCTTTCTTTCGGACAAACCCAGCTGTTGTCTTTGGCCCGGGCGCTGGTCACTGATCCGCCGCTACTGCTGCTCGACGAGCTGACATCCGGACTGGACGCTCTGACCGAGCGCAAAGTATTGGATGCCATTCGCGCGGTGGGTGGCAAAAAAACCATCTTGACGGTGAGTCATCGATTGTCCGGACTTCTCGACGTGGATACCGTCCATATCATGGAAAAAGGACGGATCGTGGAAAGCGGCCCACCCCGGGCGCTCGCCCGCGAGGAGGGCTGGTACGCGCGATATAAGCGGTTGGAGGACCTGGGCTGGCGAATCGAATGAACCCTCCTGTGCTGTAGTCTCCGACTCGGGTATAATTTCAGTCATGGAACGCGAAAAAAAGAGGGAGGACCCCGGCATGGATGCCACTCGCAGGGAACGTCGTGCCGCTGTGGTCTGTCTGGCTATTTTTCTGGCCGGTTGGCTGGTGATCCTGCTGCCTCCTCTGGCGGGAGCGGACGGGATGCGCGGTGGATACGCCCTCTTCTTTGTTGGCATTTTTGTGGTCGTCTCCTCTTTCGTGGCATTTCTGGTATTTTGGGACCGGGCGGACGTGGCTTCGCGGATGCGTGATCCGTCGATGCAGCTCGCGCATTGGCATTACAGCTCTACTGAGTGGAAAGCGATCGTCCGGGAAGAGAAAGGTGGAAACGGTGCGGCAGTGTTGGGGGGCTTTGCGCTTGCCGTTTTGTTTCTGTTGATCGGCCTGATCGTTTTTTTATTCGACGCTTCGGAGAACGGGTTGTTTCTTGCGATCATGGGAGGGCTGGCGGTCTTGTTCGCCCTGGTTGGGTTTACCGCGATGCGTGCGCACAACCGCCGTGCTGACCGCGCGCGACCCGAGGCGATCCTTTCCCGGGAAGGCATTTGGTACCTGGGTGTGCTGTACACGTGGAACCGGAAATGGATCGCCCGGCTCGAACAGGTCCGACTCATGACGGGAAGTCCGGCCGTATTGGTGTTCACCCTGCGCCAGATTGGGAGTGGCGGCAGGTTCATCCCGGTTCGGTATCAGTGGGTGGAAATCGCCGTTCCTGTGCCGCGGGGTGAAGAGGACCAAGCGATGGAGATAGCAGCCGGATACGGCTGGATGGCATGGAAGGAATAAGCAAAATGGATCGGGAAAAAGGACTGGCGTACTGCGGACTTGCTTGCTGTGTTTGTGGTGAAAACGCGACCTGCGCGGGTTGCCGCAACGATGGCTGCGCAGACCGGGAATGGTGCAAGAACCGGCTTTGCTGTATCGATAAAGGGTACCGTGGGTGTTGGGAGTGTCCGGAATTTCCTTGTACGGGAAATATGCTGGACAAAGTCCGCATCCGGGCATTTGCGCGCTACATCCGGGAGTTCGGGGAAGAAGACCTGATGCGGGCACTCGAACGGAATGAAAAAAACGGAATCGTCTACCACCATCCAGGCACATTGGTCGGGGACTACGACCAGTACTCCACCGAAGAGGAGATCATCTGGTTGATACGGACCGGAGAAAAGCGCAGATAGGTTGAGAAGTGCGGACCAGGTGAATACAGGGATCGCAAGTCACAGAGTGGGGAGAGAGACATGAGAGACGGATTTGTAGGGATCCAGGTCAACCCGGTCGGATTGTACGACGAGGGGATCGAACACGCACTCGATCTGATGCAGGATACGGCGGGGGTCAACACCCTGATCGCCTATACCCATACGTATTACGGCGCCCACAACCGCCCGCGCGACGCGTTGGCGCAGGACCACGGAGTACCGGTCCGGGACGAGCGGGGGAGAAAACTCCCCGGCCTCTGGATCCGCCACCACGAGGAGCGGTTCCGTGGCACGGTGCTCCGGCATCGGCCGGACCCGGAGGGGACGGAGTATGCCGGGCACGACATCCTGGAAGATCTGGCAGAACCCGCCCGCAAGCGGGGAATGAAGGTGTTCGCCCGTTTCCTGGAACCCCACCAGGCGCGCACGATGCGCTATGTCGAAAACTGGTCCCAGGTGCTCTCGATCGACGTCTACGGCCGGCTGCATCCCAACACCTGCTTCAACAACCCCGAATACCAGCGCTTTTGGATGAGCTCTGTCGAGGACATGTTCAAAACCTATCCGATCGACGGTCTCCAGTACGGATCCGAGCGTTGCGGTCCCCTGTCTCGGATGTTGTTCTGGGATGACGTTCCGACCTGCTTTTGCGATCACTGCATGGCGCGCGCCCGGGCGGCAGGCATCAACGGGGAACGTGCCCGCGAAGGCTTTCAGAAACTCTACGAATACAATCTCGGGCTCAAGAACGGGACGGAAAATCCGGTCGACGGCGCTTTCCCCACCTTTCTGCGGATCCTTCTCCGATATCCCGAAATACTGGCATGGGAGCAGATGGCGCACGACTCCAAGGAAGATCTGGCCAAGCGTCTGTATGGCGCTGTGAAAATCATCCGGCCGGATGCCCGCTTTGGCATTCATGTCGACCATCAGCAGAGCACGTGGGATTTGTTCCAGCGCGCGGAGATCGACTATGGAGCGCTCGCCCGGTATTGCGACTTTGTCAAACCGATCGCGTATCACGACATCGCGGCGCCGCGGATCAAAAACTGGTATCTGGCCCGGGCGCAAAAGACCCTGCTGAGGGACACCTCGATGGGACTTCTGGCAGAGGCGTTCTACGATTTGATGGGATACGACAAAACGCGTGAACCCGAACTGAACGAAATGGACACCTGCGGGTTTTCCGAGGATTACGTCTATCGGCTGACGCGTCGCATCGTCGACGGTGTGGGCGGTCAGGTGCCTGTCTATCCGGGGATCGGGTTCGATGTGCCCTACGGCGACGACCATTTTGGAGGAGATCCGGAAATCGTTTATCGGGCCGTGATCCAGGCGTTCGAAGCCGGTGCGTCTGGTATCATGCTGTCGCGGGAGTACGCGGAGATGCGGGTCGCAAACATGCGCGCGGTGGGTCGTGCGCTCCGAGATCTGGGCTGAAGACCGCAGATGCGCTTTGCGGAAAGTCCCCGGCTTCGCGGCCCTCATCGGGGGCACGATCATCCTTTTGGAGATGATCGTGTACCGTTTCGGGGGTAGAATGGTCAGGCAACCGCTGGATACGGACCGACGAAAGGAAACAACCCATGCAGAGAATATTCTACGGGCTGCTGATGGCCCTGCTCGATTTCGACATCACCTTCGGTGCGGGAGGAATTCACATCGTCGGGTTGATTCCGGACTTTGTCGGTTACATCCTCATCCGCCTGGGACTGGATGCGATGGCGCCGTACAGCAGAAGATTCGCCCGTGCCCGCCCGTGGGTTACGGGGATGGTGATCTACTCCGCGGCGCTGTGGGTTTCGGACCTGGTCGGTTTGTCCGCCATGCTGGGGACCGCGATTACCCTGCCGCTCGGTCTGTTGTCGATTGCGGTTTCGCTCAAAATTACGTACGAAATCGCCAAGGGTGTGGCGGACATGGAGTCCGCGGCGGGGATCCCGCTCAACGCGGAGTCCCTGCGCCTGTTCTGGATCTGGATGGCATTTGCCTCGTTCGGCACCATCCTGCTGTTCCAGATCTTCCCGGAACTCTCGCTCGCGAGCATGCTGATCGGCCTGATCTCCAATATCGCGTTCCTGTTTTCCTTTCACAAGGCCAAAAACCTGTTTGAGGAACATCAGTCTCGTATACCGGTCCGAAAGGACCCCTGACAGGAGGATCCATCCATGAAAACGGTCGCGGTTCTGACCGGAGGCCACCCTTACGATGTCCCGGCCTTCAACGCATGCCTGCGCAGCCTGCCCGGCATCGATTGTCATGTGCAGTCGGTTCAGGAATTTTGCACGAACTTCGGAGGATACACCGACTGCTACGACGCGGTGGTTTTCTTTGCGATGGAGCTGGAGACGCCGGCAGACGCTCCCGCCTGGAACACGATCGACAAGGCATCTCTCGAGGCGATCGCAAAGCGCGGACAGGGGATTGTGGTGCTGCACCATGCGGTACTTGCGTTTCCAGAATGGGACATGTGGACCGACGTAACCGGGATCCCGGATCGGAAAAACTACCAGTACGCGTTTGGCCGAACCGTCCGTTCGCACATCGAGCATCCCGGCCACCCGATCACACGGGGATTGGAGGACTGGGACCTGGTCGACGAAACCTATGACACCGCAGATCCCGGAGAGGGGTCGGACATCCTGCTCTCGACGCCCTGTACGGAAAGCCTCGGCGTGATCGCCTGGACTCGGCACTACCGCAACGCAAAGGTGTTTTGCTACCAGTCCGGACACGACCGGGCGGCATATGAAGATCCGCATTTTCGGACGGTGCTCGCCCGGGGCATCCTCTGGACTTGCGGGGAGGAGAGATAGCACATGGGACACCGGATGATTCTGGTCGGCACCGGAGGCTGGGGAGAATGGTGGTGCAGGGATTTTCTGCCACCCAACGTCGCAGATGGTGTGGTGGAGGTGGTCGCCGCGGTCGACCTCGATCCCGCAGCCCTGGAGAACGCGAAAAAGCATCTCGGGTTGACCGACGCCCAGTGTTTTTCCGATGTGGAGAAGGCCTTCGCACAGGTGGAAGCGGATTGCTGTGCGATCGTGGTACCGCCTCGTTTTCATGAGCAAGTGGTCGACTGCGCGCTGCGCCACGGGATGCATATCCTCACCGAAAAACCCATAGCGGACACGCTGGAAGGCGCGGTCCGGATCGCGGACAAGGTGCGCCGGGCGGGGGTCAAGATGGGCGTGACCATGAGCCACCGGTTCGACATGGACAAAACCACGTTGCGTGAAGAGCTCCAGAGCGGCAGGAACGGACGGCTGGACTATCTTTGCTGCCGGTACTCCACCGATTTGCGCCGTGCGGGCTGCTGGGGATTCCGGCACGAAATGGACCACCCGCTGCTGCTAGAGGGCGCGGTGCACCATCTCGATTTGCTCGCCGACATGGCCGGTGCTCCGGTCGAGACGGTGTACGCCACGACCTGGAATCCACCCTGGAGCGATTTCAAAAACCATGCGCAGGGGCTGGTTCAAATAACTTGTGAAAACGGAGTCCGGATCTCCTATGAGGGAGCGGACACCAATGCGGTCGGCCTCCATCCGTGGGCCAACGAGTACATTCGCGCGGAATGCGAACAAGCGACCCTGATCCTCGACCATCGCCAAATGGAGCGGTTTGTCTACAATCCGGAGGCCACGTGGACCCATGCGCGGGAAGGGGAGGGGACGAAACTTCCCATGCTTGCACAGCCAAAATGGGCCAATGCCTGGCTGATTGAAAAATTCATCGGATGGCTGGACGGGGGCTCCCCGATGGAAACCCGTGTCGAAGAAAATTTACAGGCCGTCGCGATCGTGTTTGCAGCCATCGAAAGCAGCCGAACCGGGCTGCCGGTGCGGGTACAGGATCTGCTGGCCAAAACACGGGAGCAGGTACGCGCCGATGGCACTTAAGACGCTCTTCTAAAACGTAGAGCAGGTTTGCTTTTCGACCACGCGCACGTTATCATCAGCAATGAAATCAAACGGACAGCGGGTAGTTTTTTAAAACAAAACCGGCACACTGTGGACAGTGATACAGACCGTGTTCCAATCCGGTCTCATTGATTCTTTTCTATAGGAGATCAAACACATGGCACGGAAAAACTACCCGCTCTATGAAACCACGGAGTTTGACGACTTTCGCGTGATGGTCGAAAACGCCGCCCAGCGTTTTCCAGAGCGGACCGCTATCGCCTACAAGGCCGATCCGCGGGACAAGTCCGTGGTCGATGTCACCTACAGTCAGCTGCGCGACCGGGTGAGGGATCTCGGGACGGGACTGATCGGGCTCGGATTCCGTGACCGGCACATCGCGCTCGCGGGAGAGAATTCCTACGACTGGATCTGTTCCTATCTCGCATTGATGTCCATCGGGTCGGTGGTGGTGCCGATCGATAAAGATATGCCTGCGGAAGATATGGCGGACATCCTGCGGACCGCGGAGTGCGTGGGTCTGCTCCACGGCGCCTCCATCGAGCCCAAGGTTTCGTCATTCCGGGGACAGGTGCCCGGAATGGACTCCTGGCTCTGCCTCGGCTCTCCCGGGTGTGAAGAAGCAATCGCACTGGAAGAGATCGCCGTCAGTGGCCGAGAAGCGTTTCTGGGAGGGGACACCTCCTACTACGATACCCCGATCGACCCGGACCGCCTCGCGACCATCGTGTTCACCTCCGGGACGACCGGCAAGGGCAAGGGGGTCATGCTCTCCCAACGCAATATCGCGCTGGATATGACCAACGGGATGTACTATTTTGCGATCACGCCCCGGACGATCTGCACCCTGCCGCTGCACCACACTTTCGGTTCGACTGTCATCCTTGTGGGACACATTTCACAGGGTTCCACGATCTATCTTTCCAGCGGTCTGCGCTACATCGGCGCGGAGATCAAGGAGCAACAGCCTTCCCACCTGGTACTGGTTCCGCTCTTTCTGGAAAAACTCCACAGCCGGATCTGGACCAGCGCGGAAGAACAGGGCAAAGCCTCACTATTGCGCACGATGATGAAGGCAAGCAACCTGCTCCGGAAAGTCGGGATTGATTTGCGTCGGACGCTCTTCAAAAGCGTTCTTGCACAGCTCGGCGGCAAGCTCGAGATGGTGATTTCCGGCGGTGCCGCGCTCCGACAGGACATCATCGACACCTTTGACGGGATCGGCGTCACACTCCTCAACGGCTACGGCATCACCGAGTGTGCCCCGCTGGTTTCCTGCAACCGGAACAAACTCCAGAAACGCGGGAGCGTCGGGTTCCCGATCAAGGACGAAATCGTGCGCATCG
>LSQX01229058.1_pt1 | contig 26352 bp, 25 predicted proteins | sample 654561 | NCBI WGS metagenome assembly LSQX01 (sample SAMN04489861, study PRJNA283612) | anaerobic digester metagenome | isolation source: 4 biogas reactors fed with cattle manure at either 37C or 55C with and... | place: Denmark: Kongens Lyngby | collected 2014 | reverse complement strand
TCTTCGTCAAACACAATTAAATCGATCTGTTTGGTTTGCACTGTCTGGCTGATTTCTTTCAGCTTTCCCTTCCCCACCAGATAAGCGGCATCCCTGGCCGGTCTTTTCTGAACAACGGCTTCCACCACATCAGCCCCCGCTGTGTTTGCCAGCTCCACAAGCTCTTTCATCGAGATCTCCGCCTCGCTGACACCGGAGATAAAAACTGTCTGCGGGGTTTCAATGCCGATCAAAAGAGCACGCTCCCGGCCATCCTTTGAGATGATATTCAGTTCCTTGCCGGGTTTGTCACGCTCGGTCACCAGCATCAACAGGTCATGAAGCTCGGGCTGCATCGGTCTGAAAGGGCCAAAGATTTCCGCATCCTCCAGCTCAGCATCAAGTATGGCTGCCGAAACCCCTGTCACTTTTCCGTTTACAGTACCAATGGCCACCATCATGTCAAGGCGTAGCTGCTTCAGTGTGCTGATATCCAGCTCGGATAATTCCGTTGAGCCACCGGGATGGGTATGAATGCAGCGAACTCCTGTAATACCCGTTTCTTTTCTTCGCCCTTCCGCCGCAGTCAGGCTGACGGTTTTGCTGTCACCCACCCTGATATCCTGAACGTTTCCTTTTCTGTCGATGTATATTGCGATTTCCCGGTTGGTTGCACAGGTAATCTCCGCCAGCGTGAGAACCATTTCTTCGGTAAAGATTTGATCCCTTGGGACCTTTATATCATACAATTGCTCCAATACATCAAGAGCACTTCTTTTCATTCCGTCCGTTTGACCGTTAACCTGCATTATTCTTCTCCTTTTTTTCTGTATGGTGACTTGCCTTCATACCTTTTCACCAATTGATCTATCCATGCATGATTTCACTTCAACAAATACAATGAATGAAATTTATTTCATGCATGTTAACACGAATTTGGGGGTTTTATACTTGAAATCCGATGATGTTTCAAGCCAATACCGTGGAATCCATGTATATACTATTTCCTCTTTTGGTTTTATTTCTGCGCATTTTAGAACTTTTTCCGCCTTTACGGATGTCTCTTTTATTAATTTATGTTATGTATTGGTGCTTGAGCAATCTTACTCGTAATTTCTGATCAGGACTTCATCAATCTCTCCCCGCTTATCCGGATTTGAATTGATCGCCCTTTTGGCCTGCACAATATCAATCTTATAATCTATATAAAGCTGTGTGATAAAATCGGTTGCAGAATTAGATAACAGGAAGCGGATTCCCATTTTATTCAGCCTGTCACACACATTTTTCAGCCTGATTTGCTCGCCTTTATTAAAGCCCCCCTTGTCATACCCTGTAAAATTCGCCGTTGTTGACACCGGATCATACGGAGGGTCCAGATAAACAAAACAGTCCTTCCTTATACTTTTCAAACTTTCTTCAAAATCCATGCAGGAAAAACGGATCTCCGCACTATTAAAGTACTGGCTGACAGCGCGCAATACAGGCTCATTCACAATATTAGGGTTTTTATAAAAGCCATAGGGCGCATTGAATTCACCGGCACGGTTCACACGGAATAAGCCGTTATAACAGGTCTTGTTCAAATAAATGATCCGTGACGCTTTTTCCACAGGGCTCAATCTGTGAAAGCTTTCTGTGTCCCGATCCTTTTCCCGTAGGTTATAAAAGTATTCACTGCTGTTTTCATGCTTTTTCAGATCGCTCACAAGCGCATCAACATCATCCCGGATCACCTGATAGATATTGATCAGCTCGGAATTCACATCATTAATAACCGCTTTTTTCGGACAGAGGGCAAACAGAACGGCACCGCCGCCAATAAAGGGCTCATAATATGTGGAGAAATTATCCGGAACACGCTTCAAAATTTCATCCCGGAGTTGTCTTTTTCCGCCTGCCCATTTAATGACCGGTGCTGCACGAACATTGTTCCTCATATGTAAAACCTCAGCCTCCTGAGAATATTGTATCAAACCCGTGATTGAGATGCTATATCACATAGTAATTTACACAGGAACCTGGACCCCGCCCGGTGTAAAACTAGTCTTCGCTTTCGTAGATGGAGGTGATGATTTTCTCCATGGGAAGCTCTTTGATGGAGATATCCGAGAATTCGCACATCTCTGATAGCTTCCGGATGATGGTGCTGATGGAGTTCTTCTCAAGGTTTACCTCCAGTGTATACTCCAGATCGGAATGCTTTTCATCCACTTTAACCCCTTCCAGGTCAAAGCTCTGAACCGGTCTGGTCAGCTGCAGATGGATAATTTTCTTGGTGCCCAGGTTCAGCCTCAGTTTCATCAGTGTATCATCGAAAACCTTTTGGCCATGGTTGATGATGATCACCTTCTGAGCGAGCTGTTCCACATCCTCCAGGTCATGGGTGGTTAGAATAAAGGTGGTTCCCTTCCGGTTCATCTCACGGATAAAGGCGCGGATACGCTGTTTCGCGATAACATCCAGCCCAATGGTGGGTTCATCGAGGAACACAATCTTTGGTTGATGCAGCATGGCCATGACGAACTCGCATTTCATGCGTTCCCCCAAAGACAGCACCCGGGTGGGCTTTTGAATGATATCCTTCAAATCGAACAATTCGATGAATTCATCCAGCACTTTCTTAAATTCAGCTTCAGTCAGAGAATAAATCGCCTTGTTCATATTAAAGCTGTCGAGGGGTGGAATATCCCATACCAACTGGGATTTCTGCCCGAACACGGCACCGATATGCGTGACATAGGTACCCCGCTGTTTATAGGGAATATAGCCCATTACGTTCATGTCCCCGCTGGTTGGAAACAGCGTGCCGGTAAGCATTTTAATCGTAGTGGATTTGCCGGCCCCGTTTGGGCCCAAAATTCCGGCAATCTGCCCCTCTCCGATCTCGAAGGACACATCCTTCACCGCTTCCACCGTTATCTTTTCCCTGTGGAAGAAGCTTTTCACCGTTTCCGCAAAACCGCTTCCCCGTTTATAGGTGGTATAGGTTTTTGTTAAATTTCGAACCTTGATGATCTCTTCCACAGTTATCCTCCAACTCCTTCATACAGGTGAACCATATGTTTATAGAGATATATTCCGGCTGCGGCAAATAAAACGCATGGAATAATGGCGGCAAAGGACCAGGGGTTTACCCTGCCCAACAGCGCGGCTGCCGGAAAGAAGCCCACCATTGCAACCGGCATAATAAACGAAGTAAAGCCCCGGATGGCTTTATGGAATATGTCCTGAGGGTACCTTCCAAAATATTTGATGCTGTCAAAAATTTCGGGTATTCGGGAGTTCGCAACCCATTTGAAGGACGTAGCGGCCATCATCATGGATATCCCCATCATGACCAGCATCCCTGCCAGAAAAAAGGCAATGGATTGCAGGATCATCCCAATGGAGACAGCACCAATATTCGCAACCGCTATCACGAACATCACACTTCCGCCCAGCAAAAGCCCGACATGATTCAGGTCAATGGTGGAGGCCACAAGGAAGAAAAGGCTGTCCACTGGCTTTATCAGCACAATCTCCAGGCTTCCTTCTATTACATGCCGCATAGTGGCCCACAGAACACCGCTGAAAAGGATATTAGCAAACCCGCTGGATATTGTAAAGATGGACTGGATCAGCAACACCTCGTACAGCGTCCAGCCGGGAAACTCTCCGCCCGCTCCGTATATCATGAAGGTTACCAGCGGAAAGAGGATATTACTGACCAGCATAATAATATTGTCCAAAAGAAAATTAAACCGATAGGTCAGTGCTGCAGCGGTGGACACCTTCAGGCATTCTCTGTATATTCGAAGATACTTTTTTACCATAAAAACCTCAATTTCCGTCTAAGCCCCAACCCCGGTAAACCTTTTGATTGACAGCCTGTATACCGCTTCACTGAACAAGGCCATCGCCAGCACGGCAATCGCCTGTATGCCGACAATTTGCGGGATAGTCATGGTGATCCCCGCCAGAGAGAATTTTCCGGTAAACACCATAGCCGGAACATAGGATACATATTGGAACGGCAGGAAAAACATCAGCTTTTGTACCCACATCGGAAAAAAAACCAGTGGAACCAGGCCTCCTGAAAAAATACTCTGCAGCAGCAGGTAAACCTCTCGTACCCCACTGGCCTGAACCAGCCAGAAAGCGGTCATGCCGATGGTATAGTTGGTATACAGGTTCATCAGGAAAGCCAGCGCGATTGAAAGGATCGTCCAAAAAAAGCTGGCGGGGCGCATATCCACCTTAAACAAAAAAATGAAGATCAACAGGCATGGGATAAATTCAATCACCAAACCCAGCACCCGATGTCCTATTTTCTGGGAAAGCGCAAAAAACCTGTGATGAATTGGCCGCAGCGCAAAGGTTAGAAACTTCCCTGTTCGTACCAGCATCTGCAGATTCCAGTCGGCAAAATCCATCGTCAGGTAGCCCATCAGCGTTGTAACGCCAAAATAGGTCAGCATCTGTGAAAGCTCCATACCGTTCAGGCTGGAGCTTCCCGAGTATACCGCCGTCCAAATGAAATACTGCACAAGGAAATAGACCGGGCCTACAAAGATGGAAACCATGGAATGCGTGCGGTAGGCGCTCCATTCCTTGTAGGTGACCAGTGCAACCTCCTTAATGACCCTTAACTTCTTTACAATAATGTTCATGAAACTCGTAAGACCCCATTTCTGGCGTGAGGGTTGGTTGACTATTCCAACCCTGACCACATGACCGCTGCGGCATTATATAAGCCATGAGCGCACCACTTGTTGTTTCTCCAGGGCACAAACCACGCAGCCACCAGCTTCTCAAACGGATCGACGATCAGGCACGCCGCCCCGGAGCCTTCATGGAAGTAGGTTCCCTTGGTATAAAGGGAAGCCAGGTTGCAGCGCATATCAGGGCCCAGCCCATATTGGCGCAGAACACCGCCGGCATTCCAGCAATAATCCCGCACTTCTGTGGTCACATAGAATTCAGTCATTTTTTCAACGGCTTTTCTGCCTATGATACGTTTTCCGTTATAGGTACCCTTGTTCAGCAACATGGTACCAAACTTAACCAGATCCAGCGTGGTAGAGAAGATATCTCCTGTTGTACGGGGAACCTTATCCCATATCCCTTCACTCTGCTTACCATGCTCCAGGAAATTCTGAATTTCCTTTTCCGTTCTTTCGTCATGGATGAAATGGCGTTTCGCCTGCTCTACGGTGATATCAAAACCTGAATCCGTCATTTCACAAGGTTTCAGAATATTTTCCAGGATATAATTTTCTGCACGGATTCCACTGACCCTGGATATGATCTCACCCAGAATGGCATATCCAAAGCTGCAATAAGCCCATTCTTCGCCAGGTTCTTTGCGCATTCCTGCCGACAGAGCTGCTTCAATCCAATTGTCTCCCTCGGCTTTTTCTATAAAATCCCACTGACTTTTAAAGTACTTGTTGTCAAAGGTTCCGGGGTCGGATGGCATGCCCGAGGTATGGGATAACAGGTGTGCCAGGTTGATTTTATTAAAGGGAGGATGACTGAATTCTTCAATAAATTCACCTGCTGTCTGGCTGAGACGAAGCATCCCGTCCTCAAAAAGCTTGAAAATGGCAGTAGCGGTTATAAACTTCGTAATGGAAGCAATGCCTTGTATAGTGTCGGGCTGAACTTCACGGGTGTCGTCGTCCTTGTAGCAGAATTTACCCATGGCGTTGTTGGCAAAAACCTTTCCATCCCTGGCCAGGCAATACCATGCCCCGAAAATTTCATCGGCATCCATCATCTTTTGAAAATGTGTATCCAGGACATTCAACCTGTCCGCATTGTAGCCAACATCTGCCGGTGCATAAGGCGTTTTATAACGAATCATCACATAAACCCCCTTTGTTTGGAATAGACATATGCTACCACATTCAGGCATCAAAATCAATTCGTCGAAAGGGGTGAAAATAGCTATACTCATTTTAGATACATGTCGGTCAGTAAGCAGACAAACATAACCTGCTTGAACATTTTTTTGCTGTTGTGGCACCTGATCTGTTACTTCATCTTTTATTATTTCATTTTGGTTGGTATAATAGGATCATAAATCGTTTTGTTATTGGTGCCAGTATAAAAAATATTATTGGAGATAAAAGATATGATTAAAGTTTTAATCGTTGATGATTCATCGCTGATGCGTGTTAAAATGAGGTCATTTCTGGAAACCACCCAGGACATCAAGGTCATTGGCATTGCCAAGAACGGCCTGGATGCTCTTGAAAAGGTTCATGTTCTGAAGCCTGATGTGATCACGATGGACATTAACATGCCCGGTTTTTCAGGGATACAGGCTGTTGAATTAATTATGCGGGAATGTCCCACACCTGTGATCATGGTCAGTTCCCTCACTTACGATGGTGCCAAAGAAACTATCGAAGCTTTGGAAAAGGGTGCGGTGGACTATATCCACAAGGATACCATGACAGATAATGCACTGGTAGAAAAAATTCGCATGGCAAAAGATGCTGTCATCAATATAGCCCCTACTCAAAAAGAACATAAGAGTGTGCTGATTCCACCGCAGAGTCCTTTCCGTGTGGTGGCAATTGGTATTTCCACGGGTGGGCCGCGAGCACTGGCGAATATCATCCCTCAAATTTCTCCCGATATTCGCTCAAGCATTGTGATCGGCCAGCATATGCCCCCTACATTTACAAAACCTTTGGCAGAAAGGCTCAACAGGGAATCCAAAATAAAGGTGAAAGAAGCAGAGGCCGGAGAATTGTTAATGCCCGGGTGTGTCTATATCTGTCCGGGTGGCATGCATATGAAGCTTGAAAGAAAAGATGTTATCACCCTGTACCCCAAAGAGAATTTCCGTGAATATCATTACTGCCCTTCAGCAGATCTGCTAATGTCTTCGGTTTCCCTGACCTATGGGAAAAACGCACTGTGCATCATCATGACGGGCATGGGTGCTGATGGCATGGAGGGCATTAAAGTCGCAAGGGAACAGGGCAGCTATGTACTTGCCCAGTCTGAAGAGACTTCCACCATTTATGGCATGCCCAAGGCGATTATCTCCAACAACCTCCAGGATGAAATCGTTCACCTGAACCAGGTGGCCGAAAGAATCAACCATTTGTGCAGTGAAGGTTAACCAGGCTCATCTACGTTTTGAATTTTAAAATTTTTCTTACAGCAACCTCACATGAAAAACTATGGTGTTACTTGTGATACGTCTCATGATTGATAATCTTAAAGCACCGGTAAATCTGTTCCAGGAGAATAACCCTGGTTAATTGATGTGGAAAGGTCATGTTTGAAAGGCAGAGGTTATAGTCGGCTTCTTTTACAAGCTGCCTGTCCAGGCCGATGGAACCGCCGATGATAAACGTGATGTGACTTTTTCCCTGAAGCATCCATAAGGAAAGTTTTTTTGCAAGCTGCTCCGAATCGGGCTGTTCTCCTTGCAAATCCAGTACAATGGTAAATGTGTTTTTAGCTAACAGTGACCTTATTTTTTCCGCTTCCCGCTTTCTTGCCTGTTCTTCCTCCTGGCTGCTCAGGGTTTCGGGCACCTTTTCTTCAGAAGCTTCGAGAATTTCTATTTTGCAGAAACGAGAAAGCCGTTTGGTGTATTCCAAAACGGCATCCTTTAAGTATTTCTCTTTCAGTTTTCCAATAGATATGATCTGGATATTCAAAGCAATACCCTTTCTGACCTTGCCATTCAATACCTTTCCATAAAAAGTACTTATGACGTAATGCATGGACACAAACTTCATTATCCCGGAAAAAACCTGCCACTGGGGACATTCAACACAGGGTGTACCTTTCTAAAAGCAAACGAGCCCTCGGGCATTCAATATTAAGCTAAATGTATTTTCCTGAACAGCAGCTGCCGCTGGACATCAGACGCAGATTGCTTCACTGGGCCTGTCGCGAAGCGCAACGCCCAGATACACATCTTTCCCGGCGATAATGCACTTTTCCTGCAGTGAGCTTTTCACTGTTTCAAAGGCCAGCTCCGGGAAGTTGTTTTCCTTGCTCAGGTGCCCCAGTAAAAACTTTTGTGTTCCCTTACCTGCCAGATGGGTTACCACCTTTGCCGCCAGCTCATTGCATAAATGCCCGGAATCCCCAAGGATGCGCTGTTTCAAAGGCCATGGATACCTGCCCACCTTCAGCATTTCAATGTCGTGGTTCGATTCTATTAAGACCATATCACTGCCTTCAAGGCTTGAAAGCAATGATTGAGGAATATGCCCGATGTCGGTCGCAATCGTCACCTTTTTATTTTCATAAAAGAAATTAAAGCCCACCGGTTCGATGGCATCATGTGGAGTGGAGAAGGAATGCACCTGGATATCTCCTATTTCAAAGCATTCTCCGGTGGCAAAGGTTCGTATGCATTGCTCGGGAATTTTTTTCAAAACGCTGCGCATGGCTTCCCAGGTTTTTTTATTTGCGTATATGGGTGTGTTATATCGACGAGCCAGAATACCGGCACCCAAAATATGATCAATATGCTCATGGCTGATAAGGATGCCGTGGATATCCTGCATGCGAACCCCCGCGGAGGTAACAGATTCCTCGATCCTTTTCCCGCTTATCCCGGCATCAACCAGAAGGTGGGTATTGTTATTGGTGACATAGATGGCGTTACCGCTGCTTCCGCTGAAAAGGCTGGTCAGTTTTATCATCGTTGTTTACTCACTCCTGTATCCTTTGTATATCCGCCCCAAGGGCCTTCAGCTTTTCTTCAAGCTTTTCGTACCCTCTGTCAATATATTCGATGTTAGATACTACGGTTTCCCCACGGGCCATGAGCCCGGCGATGACCATGGCGGCACCCGCTCTGAGGTCAAGCGCCCTGATGGGTGCCCCGGTAAGCCTGGCAGCGCCATCAATGACAGCCATTCGGCCTTCTACCCTGATATTAGCACCCATCCGCTTTAATTCATCCACGTACTGAAACCGGTTGTCCCAAACCCCTTCAGTAACGATGCTGGTACCTTCGGCCCGGCATAGAAGGGCGGTTATCGGCGGTTGCAAATCGGTGGGAAAACCCGGATAGGGTAAAGTTTTTATATTCACCTTCTGAATTTTATCCTTGCAGGATACCCGAATGCTGTCGTCAAATTCATCCACCCTGACATTCATTTCCTGCAGCTTGGCTGTAAGGGATTCCATATGCTTTGGAATAATGTTTTTTACAAGGACATCTCCCCGTGTAGCGGCGGCGGCAATCATGAAGGTGCCCGCCTCGATCTGATCGGGAATAATTGTATAGGTGTGCCCGCCTTTGAGCTCACGCACACCCCTGATCTTTATGATGTCGGTACCGGCACCCTTAATATCAGCCCCCATGGCGTTCAGGAAGTTTGCAAGGTCGACGATATGCGGTTCCTTCGCCGGGTTTTCAATGGTGGTGATACCTTCGGCTTTCACGGCAGCAAGCATGATGTTGATGGTTGCACCCACACTGACAACGTCAAGATATATCGGAGCTCCTATAAGCTTGTGCGCAGTGATGATCACCCTGCCATGTTCAATTTCAACCTTTGCCCCGAGGGCCTCAAAGCCTTTAATATGTTGATCGATTGGCCTGACGCCAAAGTCACATCCACCGGGAAAGGTTACGATTGCTTTTTTGAACCTGCCCAGCAAAGCTCCCATCAGATAGTAGGAAGCTCGCAGCTTGCCAATTTGCTTGTCGGTAGCGGTATAGGAAATTGTATTGGAAGAATCGACTTTAATAGAGGTACCGTTCATATGCTCGACTTTCGCACCAAGGTTTGTGAGAATATTTTTAAGAATAGAAATATCCAGTATATCCGGTATGTTTTCAATAATGCAATTATTGTCCGACAGAATTGCTGCGGGTAGAATCGCTACTGCTGCGTTTTTTGCACCGCTGACGGTTACTTCCCCTCTAAGCCGTTTTTGCCCGTGGATTACCAGTTTCTCCAATGTCCAACACCATCTTTCCTGCTCTTTTGTAAAAAACAGCTTTTTCTCAGTCGTCCGGCTAAAAGTAAACCATATCACACATTCCCGGAGTCTGTTACCATTATAATATATCTGATAATAAAGGACAACTTCGATTTTTTCGCTGCACTTGTTTCCTGGTAGTCCATCACGATGCAGATGGAAACCCCTGGTTTGAAAGGAGGAGGCGACTTTATTCAAGAAATTCTCCGGTATAAGCGTTAAACCACACTTTTTCACCGGAGGCAAGTGTTATACGCCAGACGGGCGTATCATACAGATCGTCTCCCTGCAAACTTAAATAGCCCAGATCGATAGAATTGATGATGCCCTGAACCTTGTCTTTGCCCGTTAATAGCACGATGTTGGGTGAAATGATTTCATCAGTGGCCTTACTGGCCTTAATGTCATAGAGCAGCTTTAGGCTTCCTCCCATTTTGGTAAGTCTGTTGTTTATGATCGTAAGGGTGATCCTCTGCCCGAACAGGGGAAGGTTTTTGTATTTTCGAACATACTCTGCTGTGGTTGTATCACCGTTTTGAACCAGGCCATCCTGAACAAAAGCATCTTTTCCGGAAAACTTTTCCTTCAGCCAGCCTTTGAGCTTTTGATCGAGCTTTTTTGCATTATCCGTGGGGAACAATTCTTCACTGGTTTCCAGGGTGTATATAAAATTGCCGCCGGAAAAGCTTAGGACGGCTCCGCCATTCTTAAAGCGGTTGTCGGAAGACCAGTCTGCGTTTTCTGCTTCAAGGCCTGTCAGCCGCTGTACAAATTCGGTGTAAAATGATTCCTCTGGCTGGCTGAAGCTGATTCTGCCCACGGGTGAAGAGGAGGGAATGTTTCCGGTTACGATGACACCTGCTGTCTGAAGAGCCTTTTTGGCATCCTTTTGGTACTTTCCGGTTATATCAAAGGGATCCTTCACACTCAGGACATTGATAAACAAAAAGACGTTCAGCAGCAGCAGTACGACCAAAAGTATGTTTTTGGCTTTGCGCCAGTTCATGTCATTCCACCTCCCCCCTCATTTTCAGATAAAATTTCTGATCGGTATCGACCACGACCAGCCAGTATGGTTCGGCACGCATCCCATAATCACTGTAGAGATACCGGATGGATATATCCTGAATCTGCCCGCCAAATCGGGGCTCCAGAACCAGTTGATTTTCATAGAAATCATAAAAATTCAGGTTGTAGTAATTGTGATAATCATTATATTCCAGGGTCTTGATATGCCACTTTACATCAAGCACACGCTCTCGGTTGGCGCATATGGTGATGACCGGGCCAATGGTTTTGGTCTGCTCATCCAGTACCTCGATGTCCATATTATCGAAAATGTAGTCAAAGGTAAATTTATAGTATTGCTCTTTTTGGGAGTCAACAACTTCACAAAGGTTGATATCGGTTTCATAAATAATTTTTTTGCGCCTGACTTCGATAAAGGCGACTGCTTTTTCAAACGCCTCCTCCACCGTACCCTTGGCGCCTTTCATCTCCCTGAACCTGTAATCCAAAAAGCCGTTTTGATAGTACCGCACAATTTTCTCGTCATCGGAGAACAGCACTTCGGTTCTGTCCGCGTTAGGCCCGGCATCATCTTTAAATTCAGTGTATTTTGACCCGGAATCCAAAAGAATTTCCTGAATGGTATCCACATCATCTCTTTGCAGCAGGACGATTTCTTTTGGTGTTTTTAAGGCAAGATCCCATATGATCTGTTCTTCCTTTTTATCAGAGAGAACCGTAAGGAGATCATCATTTTTTACCGGGTGATAGGTTCCCACAAGTGTCATCGGAATGATGGCATTGTTTCCTTCGATTCCGTTCATCAAAGCAATATAGTCTTCCTTTTTCATCCCGCCTTCATTGTCCACAATATACTCATATGCCTTTTCACCATCGTCCGTCAGGTATACAATGCTTTGGTTATAGTTGTACTTGATGCTCTCCGGAAAAACCGCGATCATACGAACCTCTTTAAAGGGTGGAAAAACCGGTTTTTCTGTCCCGGACATCCATTGGAGAATTCCGACGGGAATAGGGTTCTTAAACTCCAGGATGATGCATTTTTTCTTCATGATGGTGTCCCAGTCGGAGGTATTCTCACTGTCCGGTTTCTTTTCAAGAATCTGCTTTAAGTAGCGTGTTGAAACGTCGGCCCATATACCCTTGTAGGCATCACTGTCCGAGGACAATGGCCAGTACTTTCCGTTACCGTCTGTAATGCCCGTTCCGCCATCAGAGACAACAATTCTTTTGGGATGGATGTATAAGCCTTTCACCTCATCGATTTTGACCGTTTCGGCTTTTGGCCAGTAACTTTGCGATAAAAACGGAAAGGGAACTCCCGAACTTTTATCGCTCCAAAGAATTCCCATTTGAAAGACACCCAACAATAATAAAAATATCATCAGTATGGACTTTTTAAGCTCTATTGATACGCGCATGCTTTACCCCTACTTTAGTATGCTCTCCACCCGCTTGATCGTATCCCAGGAATTGATTAAGCTGTTTTTCAGGTTAAAATCCGGATTTTCAGCCACGATGATCGTTTCCGATCGATCGGTAATTTCCAGATTCACCCCAAGCTCAAGAGATTTCCATTGACTTTTGAGGAAAGCAACCACCCTGACTTGATTGGGGTTATCCTTGCCTGTAAAGGGCAGCCTGATATTATATAAGCGCGACCAGCGTTTATATAAATACCTTGGGAAGGTGAGCTGCGTATATGTACCCTCTTTCTTGACAAAAATCATCACAACGATGGGATCCTCTTCGGTAGGCTTCACAGTATCCATCAGCGTTAATGACAGAATGTAGTCCTGAATATTGGCGCTGTCTACATCTTTGACAAGTTTGATATTTTCTTCATTCATATAAACGTCGCCGGCAAGCCCTTCCTCGCTGAAAAAAATATCTCTGTATTGATCAATCACCGCTTGATGTGAATATTCTTCTATGTACAGTGTTTCGTTTAAACTATTCAATGCAGGCGAATCGGGCCCTCCTTTTTTTTCTGCCATAAAGTTTTTTATGGAAGCGGGATCATCGTCTGCCATGGAAACCACCGCGCCGGCTGCAAACATAAAGGCAACCAGCAGGATGAACATTAGCCTTTTTATCATATAAACCCTCCTGGCGAGGTTCAAGACTGTTGCACTTTCGTCAAGCTTCAACGAATGCTTGTGTGAAAGTATGAGACATCGCATAAAAATTGGTTCTTCCTTTATTATACACCTATTGTGTTACAAATCCATTACCGCGTTTTTAAAATGCGGTTACCGTTCGTATTTCCCGGATTCAACCCAGGGAACAGTTTTGTATGCCGGATGACCCGACACAGAAGGGAGGACACAGAGTCATCACAGAATTATTGTTCTTCCGTTTTTGCCGCAGGCAATAAAATGGTGATTTCCGTTCCCTTGCTGGGCTGGCTGCTTGCTTCGATGGAACCGCCGTGAGAAATTGCAATTTCCTTTGCAATGGACAGACCAAGCCCGGTTCCTCCCATTTGCCTTGACCGTGCCTTATCAACGCGGTAGAACCTCTCAAATATTCTTTCCATATCCGCTTCAGGTATACCAATGCCTGTATCCACAACGGAAATGCGGGCATACCCATCTTTTTCTCCTACATAAACCGTTATCTGGCCATAATCGGGGGTATATTTGATGGCATTTCCGACCACATTGAGCAACAGCTGCTCCAGTCGATCCCAGTCACCGAGCACCTGCGGCGGTTCTTCTGTTTTGATAAGCGTCATCTGCTGGTGTTTTTCATCGATGGACAATTTGAGGTTCTCCAGAACGCTCTGTGTCAGTTCCAGCGGAGAAATGCGTTGGAAGTTCAGCCGGATACCGCTGTCATGCTTCGATAAAAGCAGCAGATCCTTCACCAGCCTGTCCATTCGGTTCGATTCAGAATAAATAACCTGCACAAAGTTCTTTGCCGTGTCATGATCTTCAAGGGCTCCATCCAAAAGGGTTTCAGAATAGCTTTTTATGGAGGTTAACGGTGTTTTCAGCTCATGAGATACATTGGCCACAAATTCTTTTCGCATGTTATCGAGCTTCTGTGCCTCGGTAATATCCTGTATAACGGTGATAACACCCCCCGCACTGTTTTCCTTGTCGGTGTATAAAGCAAAACTGACTTTGTAAAAGTTATCCTTTAAATGAATGTTTCTGCCTGCGGCTTTTAGAAATTCCTGATCAAGCATCTCTGACACAGTGCAGTCAATGCCCACTTTTTTCATGATACCCATAAAGTTCAGGTCGGATTGCGGTAATTCCAAAAAACGATGAGCAGCCGAGTTGATGTGAATGATCAGCCCGTCCCGGTTAAAAGCAACGATCCCGTCGGTCATGTAATTCAGGATCATTTCAAACTTGTTTTTTTCAGAAGATATTTCGTGAAGCATGCTTTTCAGCTGGTTTGTCATATAGTTGAAGGTGCTGGTCAGCTTTCCGATTTCATCGTCGGAGTTCACCTCGAGAACCTGGTCAAAATCTCCCGATGTAATATTTTCAGCCTTATGCATGATATCCACAATCGGTTTCGTGATGGTTCGTGACAGCAGGAGCCCGATGGCTATGGCCACGACCACCGCAACAAGCATGCCAGTGATAATAACATTGCCAAATTCCCTGATAATTTCCTGGGCCTGAGAACGATTGTATTTGAAATACAATATATATTCGCCATCTTCAAGGGTTTGCCTCTTCACATAGTCGTAAAAATCACCCTTCATGGAACGGGTAATTCTCTTGTCTTTCCCTTCAGCATTGCCCCCGATAACCGACATCATATTTTCAGATTTCAGGATTTGATTGCGAAAATCGATTGCATTATCAGTATAAAGCGCGTCGGAGGAGTATACGATCTCGTGGGTATCTCCCCGGATCACCGTATAGCTTTTTTCCTTTCCGGCCAGCTGGCTTAAGGTGTAGGGTTCCTGCAGGAATTTCTGCAGTGCGTTTACGGTCATGTTTTCATTGGTGTTCAGAAATGCTAAGTTATCGGTAACTGTATCTCTGAAATCATTATAAAATATGTCTTCCACCTTGAGTGTTAAAAACACCCAAATGACAGACATCAGCACAAAGGTGATCAATACAATGATGATAACAAGTCTCCATTGCAGGCTTCTGAAAAAAAACATTTATATCCCCCGGAATTGATGGTTATAGTGACGGATTGAAATAATAACCCACCCCGCGTTTCGTTAAAATGTATTCTGGCTTGCTGGGTACCTTCTCCAGTTTCTCCCTTAATCGCCTGACCGTGACATCAACGGTGCGTACGTCCCCGTAGTACTCGTAGCCCCAAACCTTTTCCAGCAGGCTTTCCCTTGAAAAGATCTGACCCTTTTGCATCGCAAGGAACTTTACAAGCTCAAATTCTCTTAAGGTCAGCTCGATGATTTGATCGTCGCGTTTGATTTCCCAACGATTCACATCGATGGACAAATCACCGCAAACTAAAATCTCGCTCTGATCCTTTTGAATGTCTTCGACGACGCGCCGAAGGTTGGCTTTTACCCTGGCCATCAGTTCCCTGGGACTGAAGGGCTTTGTGATGTAATCATCGGCGCCAAGCTCCAGCCCGAGCACCTTGTCAACCTCCTCTTCCCGTGCGGTCAGCATCAGGATGGGTGTATTCATGGTCTGTCTGATTTTTTTACATACCGTAAAACCATCATATTCGGGCAACATGATATCCAGAAGGATTAAGTCGGGCTTCTCTTTCTCAACCATTTCCAGGGCTTGCCTGCCGTCATAAGCCTCGATAGTGTCAAAGCCTTCCTTTTTCAGATTAAATTTTAAAATATCCACGATGTTTTTTTCATCATCGACAATAAGGATTTTTCTTTTCATTCAATCACCTTCTTTTTTAAATATTTTTGTTTCTATTCGGATGACTATGGTATATATCAAATGACAGATCCTTAACTATTGTTCGGCCGGAAAACAATCAATTGCTCAGCTAATCCTATTATATCAGATTTTAAACTGTTTTATAGTATTTTATCATTTTTCCGTTGAAGGAGGTCAACGAAGATGAAAAGGCTGACTTTATTCTTTAGGATCAAAGTTCTTCAGAGCCGGATGCATAATCTCCTGAAACAAAACAGTTACGATCTGCAAAATACTGAAGTACAGAGGGTTAACTTCTTGTTGGACAAGTATGTGGTAGCATATCAGAAGAGTATCAGTGCAGACTTTTCTCCTTGATTGAGAATGGGGCAGAACCAAATGATTCTGCCCCATATACATTTTTTCCCTATTCCCTACTCATAGCGCAGGGCTTCGATAGGATCCAGATCTGCAGCCTTTTTCGCAGGATACACCCCGAATATGAGCCCCAATATAACAGAAATTGAAAAAGACAAAACGATGATCTCAACATCCACCGCTGGTGGGATTTTAATAAAGGTTGAAATCAGGTTGCCTGCCACCACGCCCAAAACGATCCCGATCAGGCCTGCAAACCCTGTCATGATAATGGATTCCATTAAAAACTGAATAACAATGTCCCTCTTTTGAGCCCCAAGTGCCTTGCGGATACCAATTTCCCGTATTCTTTCGGTTACCGATACGAGAAGGATATTGATGATTCCAATTCCGCCCACAATCAGCGTAATAATAGATATGACCAATAAAACCAGCGTGATGACGCCGATCACGTCTGAAAACATCTTTTGTACTTCTTCCATGGATTGGAGATAGTAAATATCTTCCCTGCGATGAACCCTTTCCAGCAAGCCAATAATCTTGTTATTCACAATCTTAACGTCGGTATCGGGTTGCAGCGAAAACATGATCGTATCCAGCTTGCCATAGCCTGTAATGGACTGAACGGTTTTAATGGGCATGTAGAGCATGACAGGGATTTGGTCTCCAGCCATATCCGTGAGCATATTATCTTCTGTAACCGTCACACCGATGACCTTGACCTTGATGTTATAACGGCTCAGCTTCAGATTCAGCTCTTCTCCTATGATATCCGCCTTACCAAAATATTTTTCCGCGAAGGCTTGATCCACGACGCAGACCTTTGCCCTGGCCGTGTCGTCAAAATTACTGATGAACCGGCCTGCTGCCATGTCTATCACTGTGAAGCTTTTATACTGGCTGGTCACCTCATAGATCATCGCACTTCTTGTTTCTGTTCCCATCCTTAACTGGCCAAACCATTGCCCCATGGTGGTAATATTTTTAATCTCCGGAACATTATTCGCCAGCAAATCGATATCATCCAGCGTTAACCTTTCATTGTCTGTAATATCGCTTCCCTTGTAGTAAATGTTATAAGTGTTTGCTCCAATTTTCTCGAATTCACTGGCAATATAGTTTTCAGTGGCGTTGCCCAAAGCCATGATGGCGATGACTGAAAACACACCCATGACAATTCCAAGCATGGTGAGAAAAGATCGCATTTTATTCGCTTTCAGGCTGTCGAAGGCCTGTTTGAACAATTCCAGTAACAGCATATTTCTACTCCACTATCTTTATTTTATCGCCGTCTTTCATGCTTGGCTGGGGATCTGCCACAACGATATCCCCTGCCTTCAATCCGTCCAGGATTTCCACAGACATATCCGAATAAATACCTAATGTGACATATCGCTTTTTCAGGGTCATGGTTTCCTGGTCGATCAGCCATACATATTGCCTGCGATCCTTATCATCCAAAAAGATATTGAACTCAGCCAGAAGAACTCCGTTTTTTTCCTGCGTGATGATGTCACAATCCACGTTTAATCCCGGTTTCAGAAGTTCTTTTCCATCCTTCGGTGTGATGGTGACTTCAACAACGGTGTCAAGACCGCTGGAGCCCTGCACCCTGGTGGCTATTGGTGCTACCGCCTTTATTTCCCCGGAAAGTTCTTTATCATCGCCCAATGCCTCCCCGGTAATTTTTACAGGCTGCCCCGGGGCAAGGTCCCTCGTATTATATTCATTTACCGAGGCGGTTATCTGCAGCTCCTCTGCGTCAATAATGGTAAAGGCCGGCTGGCCGCTCATTGTATAGCCGCCCTTCATCACGTTGATTTCTGTTACAACCCCTGATATGGGAGCCTTCTCAAGGCTTTTTATCTTGGAAAGCTCTTTTTCAATTCCCTTGATTTGTGAGCTGAGCAGTTCAATACTCTTTATTTGTGCCTGAATATCCAGATCCTGCCCGCCAATACTGGATTGGTATGCCTTTTCAGCCGATTCAAGGTTCAACTGCGCTGTCTCGACTCCTGCCTTTACATCCTTTACCGCGTTTTCGTACTGATCCAGCTGCGTTTTTGGAATAATTCCCGCTTCATAAAAGCCTAACTGTTTTTCATATTCTTCCTGTGCGCTCTGTTGTTTGTCCAGAGCCTGGTCAACCGCTTTCCGCGCGGAAGCCAGAGAAGACTCGAGGGACAGAAGACCCTGGCCGGACTCCAGCTTTTGAAGCGTGATGGACTGAATCTCTTTTTGAACCTGCAATCTTTCCATCTCATCGGAAAGTGAAAACGTGTCCAGATCGATCAACTTTTCACCCTTTTTAACAGGATCATTCTTATCGACGGTTATGTCCAGAATACGCAGCGGTGTGTCATAAAACACCTGCGACCTGTTTACCTCTTTTACAATTCCCGGTGCGGTTACATAGGAGGATATGTTCCCTGTTTGTATTGTCATGGTTTTAACCGCAACAGCATTGCGAACAGATGAACCCAAAGTGAATACAGAATCTGAGTCCTTGCTCAGGTTATAGTATATCAAGCCACCAATCGCGGCGATCACCAACAGCGCAATTAAAAATTTTTTCATATAAACAATCTCCTTAGGTGTTTAACATTCTTCGGGCTAATAAATTGTCATATATCTTTACTCAAACATCATTAGGCTTAAAATGACCCCATATTTCCCATGATACTGTTTTGCAGGCCGGCTCTCAAGAGCGACATCCCGGCATTTGCAAAGATTACGATTACAAACAGAATCGCCGTCAGGGCATAAGTTTTTTTCTTTTCTGTTCCGCCCGTATACACAAAACCCAACCCAAACAGCATAAATGTCCACAGATTGAAAACTTCTATCGGTGAAACCAGCCCGAAAAGAAAGGTTCCACTTAAATTCGGGTCCAGCAATGATGCAAGAGAGGTGACCATGGCCGCTGAAATACTTCCTGTAAGATAGATATAAATGGAGTTAATCACTTGACCAGCCATGAATATCAGCATAATATAACCTGTCATTGAAAAGTATTTCTTTAATCCCTTTTCACACTTCACCAGCTTGTAAGCCAGATAAGTGACCAGGGTTGTAACCGCCCACACAGCAAGGTATATGAAAGGAGAACTAGCCAGAGAAGCTATCATTACGGCATTGACATACTGCTCCATCCCCTCGAAAGAAAGGGACATTCCCATGGTATTATAGGTTCTGTACATTGTATCCATAGCCAGGTTTTTTGTCGGTTCCCAAATCAAAAGTTGGCTGGCAATGGCGGCAGCACAGATCAAAATGATGGGAAAAAGGATCGATGGCTTGCTTTTTATATACAAAAACAGTTTTGACGGTGAAAAAAGCAAATTCCCAATTCTTTTAAAAAGGTTCATTTTATCCGGAACATTTAATTCGGCAGTTTCCTTACTTCCAAAGTCTTTATTCACTTTATTTACCCCCTCTACATAATTCTTTCCTGATAAATAATATTCTGTTTCACCATGGAATCCAGCAAATGAAGTGCGTCTACAGGCTTTCTAACCTTTTCATCCTTCAGCACCATACCATCCCGGAAGGTAACAATTCGGTGGGTATGTGCTGCAATATCGGGTTCATGGGTCACCAGAACAATGGTCACGCCTTCCCTGTTCAAGTTTTGAAAGATAGCCATGATCTCTTCGCCCGATTTACTGTCCAAGTTACCGGTTGGTTCATCGGCAAGCAGAATACTCGGGTTGTTCACCAGGGCTCGGGCGATGGCTACCCTCTGCCGCTGGCCGCCGGATAACTCATTGGGTTTATGGTTCATTCTCTCAAGCAGATCAACCTTGCGCAAAGCCTCAACTGCTTTCTCATTTCTCTTTTTTGCGGATTCACCGGCATAGATCATGGGAAGCTCCACGTTCTTCAGTGCAGTCATTCTGGGCAGCAAATTAAATGTTTGGAAGACAAAACCAATCCTTGAATTTCTGATCTTCGCAAGCTCAAATTCCGACATGCCCGAAATATCGGTGTTATTGAGCATATAGGTTCCCTTTGTCATTTTATCAAGGCAGCCAATGATGTTCATCAGCGTTGACTTGCCTGAACCGGAAGGGCCCATGACAGATACAAATTCACCTTCTTCAACACTGAAATTGATCCCTTTTAAAGCTTCAACCGATATGGTTCCTGTCTTATAAACCTTCCAAAGGTTTTCCATATAGATCATTCCAAAACCTCACTTGTTCATTTTCCCGGTATGCCATACAGTTTACACCTTGCAGTGCGATACACAGTATTTTAACGATCGTCAAATGTTTAACAAATTAATCCATCATTTTGCTCTTGCCCGGCGGATGCTATAAAAAGCAATGCAAAAATTAATGCAGTTCTAATCGTATTCTAATCAATATACGATAGCCTTCCAGATGAGTCTGATCTTTTCCCGACAATTCTTTAGCTTCACGGCCCCTTACACATGCAATCCGCATGTGAATAACGGTTCTTTCCATTTTTTTTAGAGCAGTATAAGGCTTGATCGGTTGCTTCAATGACCTTCAGCAAATCGCACTGAGGACCTGATATGCATGTCGAAATCCCTATGCTGACCGTGATGTATTTTTCAACTTCGGAGAATTGATGTTCTATACATTCCAAGGCCATATTTTCAATAATTCTGTTTGCCAGATCAATTGCACTCTGCTTGTCATGCTCCAAAACAATCAGGAATTCCTCGCCACCGTACCTGATAATTGTATCTGTAATTCCTTTGCTGATCTTTTTTAGAGCGTCGGCTATTTTTTTCAGTGCAATATCACCCATTTCATGCCCATAATGGTCGTTATAATTTTTAAAGGAATCAATATCTATCATCAAAAGCGACAGATTGTTCTCGACATGAATCGGCCACTTTTTTACATATTGGTTCAGGTAATTTCTATTATACAAGCCTGTAAGGCTGTCCTGAATAGACTCCATCTCAAATCTGTCATTTTGCTCATTAAGCCTGGAGATTTCTTTTTTTGTTGCATTCAGAATAAAATGCTTATGCAACGTTTCAAATTGTTCATCCGTTTTTTTTCTTCTGGCCTCATACAGCTTTTGATTGCATGACTTAAGAGCCTGTAGTGCTGCGGAGTAATCTCCAAGCTGCTCATATATTTTTGCAAGTCGTTCATAAGCCATTTTCGTATAGTATAGGTTATCGTTTGGAGTCTGATCCTTCATGAGATGGAAGTATCTTATGGCCTCATGATAGTTTCCCATGGCATAATATACGTCTCCGGTACGGCATGCAGTGATAATATGAAAATCATCCACAATAAAGCTGGCTTTATTTTTTTCGTATATTTGTTCAGACTCCTGAACTAAAATAAGCGCTTTTTCCAGATCCACTTTTTGGAGAATGCATAATTCAGCCTTCAGACCAATCATAATCGCATAATAAATTTCCCTGATGTTAAACTGTACCTCAGGCATTATCTTTTCAAGCTCTGTCAGGTATGTAACCGCTTTTTCATTTTTCTTTATTTTCAGATAGCAGTTAATCAAATTACATAGCATTGCGGCTTTTAAATTATATGTAATCTTTTGATACCTTTCGCCTTGAAGGATTGCGGTGTAGATGTTTATAGTTTCAGGCATTTTATCGATTTTATTATATCCATCCGCAAGAACATTCATCGTCATGGATTCCATCTCGATAAAATCATTTTCTCTGCTCAGCTCAATAGACTTCAGCAGGTATTGAATGGCCTGAATATAATCATTAAAAATCGTCTTATAGATATATCCAAGGTGCAGGTAAACACGGGCGTTTTTTTTAGAATTTGAAAGCCTTACATTCCTCAATGATTTGTCCATATATTCAATCACTTCTTTGGGGTTTTTCTCATATCTTTTAAACCATAATATATTGATATAATGGGTTGCTAATTCACCATAATCCTGGCATTTATGAAAGAGCTTTTCGGCCTCATGAAAATAGAACCACTCCTGTTCGTTATCCTTCTTCCTGTAATAGTATATGGCAAAGTATGAGTAAATTTTTCCGATATAAATGAGGACATTAGCCTTTTTTGCATAGCTTAACGCTTTCTGCCATTCTTCATAGGCTTTTTCATGGTTGTCCAGCTTGTATTCTATCACCGCAGATGCATAAAAAATACGAAGCCAAACTTGATCTGAGAAATTTTCCCCACTACGGATTTGATCACCAATCTCCTTTCGGTATTGTTCAATTCCGATGTTCCCCAGACAAATCTCACAGGTTCCCTCAAAATAAAATATGATCCATTCCAATCTTCTAATCATGAATTGCTCCTCCAGACTGAGGAATATCCTGCACATGTGTAAGCCTGTTTTTACCATTCTCTTTGGAACAGTACAAAGCTTTATCAGCTTCGCGAATTAAGCCTTTAACATCACTTTGCGTTCTTAACAACCCTGTAGCGATGCCAATGCTTAATGATAGTGATTCTGTATCTCCATGGTATAGTGTTGATAATTCCCTTACCTTTTCCAGGATATCCGATGCCACGCTTTTACTTCCTGGCACTCCGGTGGCGTAAAGCAGGATTATAAATTCTTCGCCCCCATACCTTGCCGCCATTTCATTGTTCCGTCTCACAGAAGAACTTAAAATACCTCCAATTTTTCTCAGCATCTCGTCTCCACGAATATGACCATAATTATCATTGTATTTTTTAAAGTCGTCCACATCTATCATCAGAACAGATATACTAACAGATTTGAATTCTTTGTCCTCTAATATACGGTTGATGGTCTCGTCCCAATACCTTCTGTTGTAAATACCTGTCAAGAAATCGGTATTTCTGTTGCATGTAAGTATTTCACCCTTCTTTTTCAATTCAATAATATAGTTTTCAGCACCTTCAATGTTGTATATTTCCATTAAGTATGCAGAAAATTGCTTACTTTTCTCCTTGCTCAAGTTCTCAGACAATTGATAATATTTTTTGTACTGATCAAACGCTAACTTTGCATTCCCTTTTTTTTCATAAACCTCTGATAACTTTAGGCGTAGTATTAATTCGTCTTTTTTAGTTTGAGCCTTTTTTGATAAGGCAAGTGCACCCTGATAATGTTGGATTGCATTCCTTTAATCCTTATTGGAATTGGACAGATCTCCATTCATTTCTTCAATCATACTATCAAGAGGTATCATCAATGAAAATACTGCAGTTTCCTGATACACCATTCTGCTTTGTGCAAGGAGGCTTTTAATTTCTTCATCAGGTATATTTTTTAGCGAATATCCAATTTTTGCATGCAAAAAGAATTTCAAAGCATTAAGAGAATCTCTCAGACATGGTTCCTGTATCCTTTTTATCAGTGAAAGCTTCATCATATACTCATCAATCTGAGAATATTCCCTGCATTCGATCATGTTCAGGATAAGGCTTGCAAGAATGTCCGCCTGGTAATGCTCCGGCGAAAAATGCGGCTCGTTTAAACATCTTTTGTACCACTTGATTGCATCTTCGGGGCTATCATTTTTTTCATAGATGTGAGCAAGGTTCAACATGATCTTTTCTTTTGCAGGGTGAAGCCTGTTTTTTTCGGCAGTCAATAAGGCTTCATGCAAGCTATGCGTAATTAAGAACAGATTTCCAGTATAAATCCATTCCACTTTGTAATAATCAGAATTAAGAAAAAGCTGCATGAGGCTTTCGCGCTTCGTTGCATAGAAATGCTCAATCACCATGAACGTAACCTCTTTATTCCGTGATGCATTTAATGCTTACTTATTCTTTTCCCGATATTTGTAATACCAAACAAATAAATTTCTAGCTATTAACATTTCTTCATCATAAATGGTCGAGTAGATGTTGTGTAATCTCTTAGTCATCCTCGGTACTGCGGCCCAGACTAACCTTTATTCAAAGGTTTCCAAGAAGCGAAAGTCGGTAGCTTGCTGTACAGGCAAGCGCTCAAAACACTGTAGGAATTTTGAGCGAATAAGCAAAAAGCTTTATGACAAATAACCTTAAGGCTTTCATATAAACCGGCTTAATACGATATCTGGTTTTTGTTAGTAAGATAAAGCACTGAACAAAAACCGGTCATACATAAATATATTTGTGATGTTAACGAAGCGAGATTTGGGGGAATATTTATTTTATGAGTGGAGAAATTACTATATTAATCGTCGATGATGAAATCCAAATTATTCGCGCATTGAAGCGTGCGCTTCACAGCACGGGCTATGAAATCCTGGAGGCAACAGGCCCTGAAGCTGCAATGAATATTTTGGATAACACAAGGCCTGATATCATTATTTGCGATTACAACATGCCGGGCATGTGTGGAATTGATGTGTTGAAGTATGCCAAAAAAGTGTTGCCAAATACTTTCAGAGTGCTGATGACCGGCTATTCAGATTTGAGTATAGCGGTTGCGGCCATCAATGAGGGAAGTATTTACTATTATATTGCAAAGCCATGGAAAAATGATGAACTAACATCCATGCTTCAAAACATCATTTTGAAGATGCGCAATCAACAGGAACAGTCCTATACCCTCAACGAAAATTACCTTTCCGAAGTGGTTAAAAAAATGAATGCCATCAATAAAAAAACTGAAAACAACGAGCAAAAATTTCCCCTTCTTGAAGAGGATACGATAGTTTTAGTCAACAGCGAAGATATTTTATACTTAACCGCAATGGAAGGAGATGTCGTCGTGATTACGGTTGGGGGAGAATATATAAGCCATGAGTCACTGAATCCATGGAATGATAAGCTGGGAAAAGGCAGCTTTTTCAGGTGCCACAGAAGCTATATCGTAAATACGAAGAAAATAGAAAAAATATCCCCCTGGTTCAATGGAACTTATAATTTGAAGCTAAAGGACTGTAAAGACAGCATACCTGTCAGCAGAGAAAACATGAAGTTCTTAAGAACTATGTTTGGTTTTTAATTGTATGGAGGTTAGCTATGGAAGACAACGGCACGTACTTAATGGGCAGCGAAGCTCATTCAGGGGATCTGCTTCACCTGGAGTACCTTATATTGGGAATCATAGACCAGCTGACGAGGGATCATCATCACTCGGATATATGGATAAGCAAAGGGCTTAAGGATATTGGAGAGCTATTGGGGTTGGAACGAGCCTATATAAAATTGACAGACCAAAACTTCGTCCTGAAAAATCAACCCTTTCTTTGGAGCAGGATAGAAGCAGACTGCAGACTAATCCCCCAATATACAATGGAAACACTTAAAGGAGATATCCTCCATTTCACAGATAATTCCACAATCAGAACCATACTTCCGATGAACTTACAGAACCGAGCCATCGGTTATATGGGGTTTGAGTCCGAAAGCTGCCCCGTCATCCTGACAAACGAAAATATTGCGATTTTACAGATTTTTAATAAACTGATCACCCACATTCTTGATCAAAATAATAAGTACCAAATATTGTCACGTAATGAGGAGAAATTTCGCAAGCTGTTTTATTATGGGGCTGATATGATTTTTGTTAACCGAATCCGTGAGGGAGGGCTTCCGGGTCCGATCATTGAGGCGAATAATTTAGTCCTTGACAAACTGGGATATACAAGAGATGAGCTATTCTCAACCAATCTGCCTAAACTGGGAATGCCCGTTGAACTGGAAAAAATGGAAACTATTCTCCCAGCGCTGTTAAGCGGAGAAATTGTGTGTTATGAAATGGTTTTCTTCTCAAAAGGCGGAGCTCAGATACCTGTAGAGATTTATGCTCTGATGTTTGAATTGGATTATGAGAAGGCTGTTATAACCGTAGCGAGGGATATTACAGAACGCAAAAAAATCGAACGTAAGCTGATTGAAAACAACGAACAGTTGAAGAAAATGCTGAGTAAGCTCGAGCTTGCTCAAAAACAAATGATTCAACAGGAAAAGCTTGCATGCATTGGGCAACTGGCGGCAGGCATTGCCCATGAAGTGAACAATCCGTTGGGTTTTGTCAGCAGTAATTTTGAGACAATGAAAAAATACTGCTCGCATTTTAAGGAAACCATGGCAGCCTACAGAAACTGCATCCAGCATATCTCTTCGGAAAACACGAGCGCAGAAATTCAGTATTTGCTCGATCTTGAAAAGAAAAACAGCATCGAGTTTATTTTAAGTGATCATGGGGAGCTCTTCAACGATGTTGAAGACGGTTTGAAAAGAATCAATGAGATTATCCTGGTGTTTTAGCCAACTTAAAATGA
>LSQX01316682.1_pt1 | contig 26359 bp, 29 predicted proteins | sample 654561 | NCBI WGS metagenome assembly LSQX01 (sample SAMN04489861, study PRJNA283612) | anaerobic digester metagenome | isolation source: 4 biogas reactors fed with cattle manure at either 37C or 55C with and... | place: Denmark: Kongens Lyngby | collected 2014 | reverse complement strand
GGGACCTGTGGGTGCTCGACAACATCGACGACTCCGTCGTCTTCGCCGGGGACGTGCACACCGGCGCCGGCCACGCGCAGTACCAGTGGCAGCGCCCCACGGAGATGCTTCTCGACGCCGACTGGGCCCCCCACCTCGACCGCCTCGCCACCCTCGCCCACCCCGTCCGCGGGGCGATCCTGCGCCGGCTCCTCGACTCCCCCGCCAGCGCCACCGAACTCGTCGACGAGGGCCTGGCCACGTCGACCGGCACGGCCTACCACCACCTCGGCACCCTGCACGCCGGCGGGTGGATCTCCAAGGAGATGGGCGGACGCTGGAGCGTGCGCACCGCCCGCGTCATCCCCCTGCTCACCATCATCGCCGCCACGGAGGACCACTGATGCGACGCCCCCTCATCGCCGCCGTACTCGTCGGTCTGGCCGTCACCGCCCTCGCGGTGCTCCTCGGCCCGGACCGCATCACCCCGTCCCCGGAACGCACCGGTGCCCCGGCCCTCGCGGCCCGGCTCTCCGAACTCGCCACCACCGGACACCACCGGCTCGCCGCGTTCACCATCGCCGACGGGCAGACCACCTTCGCCGGACTCGGCGCCGACGAGCACGACGAGTTCGAGATCGGCTCCGTGACCAAGACCTTCACCGCCGGGATCCTCGCCGACCGCGGCCTGGAGGAGACGACCGTCGGCGAGATCATCGACGCCGCAGGTTCCGAACTGGACGACGTCACCCTCCGCGAGCTCGCCGACCACACCTCCGGGCTGCCCCGCCTGCCCGGTGTGCCCCTGTGGACCACACTCACCACGGCGTTCACCGGCGGGAACCCCTACGCGGGCATCACCCGGGAGGACGTCATCGACGCCGCCCTCGACGCCCCGCTCACCGGCCGCGGGGAGTACTCCTACTCCAACCTCGGCGTCGCCCTGCTGGGGCATCTGCTGGCCGCCGAGGCCGGGACGACCTATGAGGAGCTGCTCGCCGAACACCGTCTGACCCCGCTCGGCATGGGTGACACCTACCTCATGACCGAGGGCTCCGTCCCGGCCGACGCACCCCGCGGACTGCTGTCCACCGGCGACGAGGCCGAGCCCTGGGAGATGGGCGGCTACCTCCCGGCCGGCGGGCTGCGCTCCACCCCCTCCGACATGGCCCGCTACGCCACCCACCTGCTGCAGGAGGGCGTGCCCGACCTGGCCTGGGACGTCCGGGAGGACGGCACCCTCGGCCACAACGGCGAGACCTACGGCTTCTCCACGATGCTGCTCGTGCACCCGGACACCGGTCGCGCGGTGTTCGTCGCCGGTGACACCGAACGGGAGGTCGTCTCCCTCGCCGACACCCTTCTCGAGGAGCTGTCATGAGCACGATCATCACCTGGGGCCTCGTGGCCTTCCTGGTTCTCTCGCTCACGCTGTCGATACGCCGCGCCCTGCGGGGCGGCACGCGCCGCCGGACCCTGCTCATCGACGACCTGCTCGGCAACCTGCCCCTCGCGGTGCTGGTCGGCGGGCTGACGACGATGCCGTGGAACACCGTCCTCCCCGTGGCCGTGTGGTGGATCATCGCCGGTCTGCTGGGCATTCTCGCCGGGTCGGTCACCTACCGGGTCCTTCATGTCCGACCCGCCGTCTAGTGTGTAGGCCATGACCGGATTCAGCGGCTTCGACGCCTCCCGCATGCTCTCCTTCGACCTCGAGACCACCTCCCGTTTCCCGAAGGAGGCACGGATCGTCACCTCAGCGCTGGTGCGTATCGACGGCCGCCGGGTCGACGCCGTCGAACACCTCGCCGACCCCGGGGTGGAGATCCCCGAGGAGGCTGCGCGGATCCACGGCATCACCACCGAGAAGGCCCGGGCTGAGGGCCGCCCGCACGACGACGTGCTCGCCGACACCGTCCGGGCGATCCGGCAGGCCTGGGCGGAGGGCATGACCCTGGTGGTCTACAACGCCGCCTACGACCTCACCGTCCTGCGCCAGCTCACCGGCGACTTCACGGTCACCGGCCCGGTGTTCGACCCCTACGTGGTCGACCGGGTCAAGGACCCCTACCGGCGCGGCAAGCGCAACCTCACCGCCATGTCCGAGCACTACGGCGTCGAGCTGGGCAACGCCCACGAGGCCACCTCGGACGCCCTGGCCGCCGCCCGCATCGCCTGGAAGCAGGCCCGCCAGTGGCCGGAGCTGACCCGCATGTCGGAGGGTGAGCTGATGGAGTTCCAGGCGGTCGGGCACCACGACCGGCAGGTCGACTTCGCGAAGTACCTGGAGGGCCAGGGTAAGGACGCCTCCGACGTCAACACCAGCTGGCCCATGCAGGGTTAGGCACCCCGGCCCCGGGTGGCGAAGCGCGCCACGCACAGGCACCAGTGGACGAGCAGCAGGCCGAGGAACCCGGCGCTGAGTTCCTCCCACCCGAGGTAGGCCGCGCCGAGGGAGAGGGTGCCCGCCGGGAACGTCGACCCCCACCACGCCGGGGTGTAGTCCGCCCAGCGGCGCACCGCCCCACCCCAGAACCGCCACGCGGCGAAGCCGAGGAGCGGCACCCCGAGGGCGAACATGACGAGGCCGTAGGTGTGGGCGAGAGGGGCGTCGAGAAGCACGTGGGCCGCCGCGGTGGACTGGCCGACGATGCCCAGCGGGATCCACGCCGTGCCCGCGAAGGAGGCGGGGATCTCGGGGCGGGCGGCGTAAACGCGGGCGAACAGCGGCAGCCCGGTGACCAGGCTGAGCAGGAAGCCCCCGAGCGCGAGCGCCCGGACGGGCTGCGCCCAGGGGTCCGGCAGGGCCTGCGCGAGCTGTCCGCCGGAGGTCGCCGCGACCATCGGGGAGACCACGGCCAGGCCCCACAGGAAGGTCGGCGCGCCGCTGAACCGGCGCAGCTGCCACAGGCAGACGACCACTGCCAGGGGCATGCCCACCACCCACGCCGCGAGCTGCGGGCCGAGATGGCCGGTGGCGGCGGTCCAGGCGGTGCCGAGCGACATGAGGCCCATCGACACCATGCCCCACGGCCCCATGAACCGCTGCCCGAAGGAGGGGTTGCGGTGACGCAGCCAGCCGACGGTGAAGGCGAGCAGCAGACCCGTGGCCACCGCGAGCAACACCAGGCCCGGCCAGAGCAGGCCGTGCCGGAGCGACAGCGTCGCGGCGATCGACGTGCCCATGAGGGAACCGGCCCACGCGGGGCCGGCGGGCGGGAGAGCTGTGGTGGACATCGGGGCTCAGGCTACCTCGTTGACACCGGCGCGGGGCGCGTGTCTACTGGCATCATGAGCAGGTCAACGGCAGTTGAGGTCCCCCGCGTCATCCCGCCCGGGAGGGCCCGATGACCCCGGCACCCACGTCCCGCGACCGCATCCTCACGGCCGCGCGCGCCCTGTTCGCGGAGCACGGCTACACCCGCACCACCCTGCGGGCCATCGCCGCCGACGCCGGCTGCGACGTCGCGCTCATCCCCCACTACTTCGGCAACAAGCAGGGGCTTTTCGACGCCGCCACCGACCTGCCCGTCCCCGAGGAGGCGCTGCGCTCCCCCGTGCTGGCCGCACCCCTCGACCGGATCGGCCTGGCGGTGGCGCAGGCCCTCGTCACCGTGTGGGACACCCCGGAGGGGGCGGGCATGCTCGCGCAGCTGCGTTCCGTCCTCGACGACACGCCCGAACGGCTGTCGCTCCTCGACTCGCCGGTGTGGCGGCACGTCCGCGCCCGCCTGGAGGAGGACGGCGTCGATCAGCCGGAGCTGCGGGTGGAGCTGGCGGTGGGCACCCTCGTCGGGACGGTACTGATGCGGACGTTCCTCGGCTCCCCGCACCTCTCAAAGGTCGACACCGCGGAGCTGATCCGTATGCTGGCCCCGGCGCTGCAGGAGAATCTCACCGGGGACCTGGGCGCCTGTTAGAGGTCGCCGGAGTCGGTGCGCAGCATCTCGTCGACGACCCGGGCCATGGCGTAGGCCCCGGCGGCGTCGAGAAGCGTGCCCGTGGTGATCCCGGCGCGCGGATGGACGTCGACCCGGTCGGTGAGCCACAGCGGGTCGAGGCCGAGCCGCTCCCAGAAGCGGGCCACGGCGACGGCGCGTTCGCGGGGGCGCTCCCCCAGCTCGTCGACGCGGTCCTCCGGGCCGGTCACGCCGAGGCCGATGCGGGTGCCGGCGGTGATCGTGTGGCCGAAGCCGTCGTACTGCTCCGTGCCCTGCACCTGGTGGAGACTGACCAGGACGGTCTCCACTCCGGACTCCCGCGCGACGTCCCACAGGGGTGCGTAGCCGGTCTGGTTGAGCAGGACCCGCTCCACCTCCAGCGTCTCGACGACCCCCGCCAGCCGCTCCGCCAGGTCCTTCGGGTTCACCGGGCGGATCGGGTGGAAGCGGGTGGCGCCGGGAAGGCCGGCGGCCACGTCGGCGAGCAGCGGCTCATCGAGCTGGACGGTGACCTCCGCGCGGAAACGGCGGGCCAGGGCGGCGGCGTGGGCGTTGACGCCCTCCACCAGGGCCGCGGCGAGGTCGCGGGCGGCCCCGGGGTCGGTGATGACGCGGTGGCCCGAGGCCAGCTCGATCGACGCGGCCAGGGTCCACGGGCCGGTGACCTGCACCTTGAGCTGCGGGACGGTGGTGCCCCAGGCCTCCTCGAGTTCGTCGAGGTCGCGGTCGAGCAGGTCCCGGGTGCGGCGGGTGAGCAGCTGCGGACGGTCGGTCATGATCCACGAGCGCGGCCCCCGGTCGACGCTCACCGCCTCCAGGAGGGTGGCGGTGCGGCCGATGCCGTCGGCGCCGAGCCCGCGGGCGGGCAGGTCGGGGACGTGGGGCAGGTCGCCGGTCTCGGAGAGGACGACGTCGGCGGCGTCGGCAAGCGAGGTGCCCGGGAGGGGGCCGAGTCCGTAGGCGGTCACAGTGCGGCCTCCGTGCCGCAGATCGTACCGGAGCCGAGGACGACGTCGCCGCGGCCGTCAGGGTCGGGCAGGTAGAGGACGGCGGCCTGGCCGCGGGCCACGCCCTGCAGCGGGGAGGTGAGGGTGAGGGTCATGTCGTCCGCACCGACCCGCGCGCGGCAGGGGACGACGCCACCGTGGGCGCGGACCTGGACGTGGGCGTCGAACTCGCCCTCCATGTCCGGGTGGAGGCGCCGGAGGCGGTCAGCGTGGATGACGCCCACGGACAGCGCCGCGCGCGGGCCCACGGTGACGGTGCCGGTGGAGGCGTCGATGTCGGTGACGTAGCGGGGGCGGCCGTCGGCGGCCGGATCACGCAGGTCAAGGCCCCGGCGTTGACCGATGGTGAAGTTCCAGGCCCCGTCGTGGTCCCGCAGCTCGCGGCCGTCCTGGTCGACCACCATTCCCGGGCGCAGCCCGATGCGGGCCCCGAGGAAGGCCTGCGTGTTGCCGTCGGGGATGAAGCAGATGTCGTAGGAGTCGGGCTTGCGTGCCACCGAGAAGCCGTGGCGGGCGGCCTCCTCCCGGATCTCCGTCTTGGGGGTGTCCCCCACGGGGAACAGGCAGCGGTCGAGCTCCTCCCGGGTGAGCACGCCGAGGACGTAGGACTGGTCCTTGTCCGGGTCGGTGCTGCGGCGCAGGTGGCCGGCGTCGTCGATGAGCGCGTAGTGGCCGGTGGCGACGGCGTCGAAGCCGAGGGCCACCGCGCGGTCCAGGAGGGCCGCGAACTTGATCTTCTCGTTGCAGCGCAGGCACGGGTTGGGCGTCTCGCCGCGGGCGTAGGAGTCGACGAAGTCGTCGATGACGTCCGCCTGGAAACGGTCGGAGAAGTCCCACACGTAGAACGGGATGCCCAGCCGGTCGCACACCCGGCGCGCGTCGGCGGAGTCCTCGAGCGAGCAGCAGCCGCGGGAGGACTCCCGCACCGTCTGCGGGTCGCGCGACAGAGCCAGGTGGACGCCGACGACGTCATGTCCGGCCTCGACCATCCTCGCCGCCGCCACGGCGGAGTCGACGCCGCCGCTCATCGCCACCAGTACACGCATGAGTTCCCTCCTTGTCTCGTGGTGCAGCGTAACGGGCGGCAGGGGTATTCCGAAACTACGCTGGACGCCATGACTGCTTATCGACGCCTCCTCCCCGCCCTTCTCGCCACCTGCACCGTCGCAGTGCTCACCGGCGCGCCTGCGGCGCAGGCCGAGGACTACCACGTGATGAGTCCACACGAGGTGTGGGGCGATGAGGTCGGCTCCAGCGGATTCAGGAAGACGGAGGAACACGCCGCCTGGGTGGCGTTCCTCAACACCCGCACCGCCTTGGTGGGCACGCCGGAGCCGGTCAACTGCGCGACGCTCGACCCCTTCCGCGCCTCCGCGTGCTTCGGTTTCGACGTCCTCGGCTCCGCGATCGTCGGGTTGGCGGTGCCGCAGTAGGTGGGTGCAGGAGTTCTGAGAGTTCTAAAGGATCTAAACTGGATTACGGGTTCTAAATGTTCTAAAGGATCTAAAGCCCAGGAAGAGATCTATGTCTTCTAAAGCAACCGATGGCATGAATCCCACACCGCGCAATCCCTTTCGGCCCAGCTTCGGCGTTTCACCGACGGTACTCGCCGGGAGAACACCCCTCCTGCATGCATTCACATTGGCTCTGGCGGAAGGACCCGGTAGCCCGTTCCGCGTTCTCCTGCTCTCCGGCACCCGAGGCATCGGCAAGACCGTCCTCCTCAACGAACTGGAGGACGCCGCCCACCAGCAGGGGTGGGTCACGCTCCGCGCTTACCCGGGTGCCGGAATGGTCCGCACCCTGGTGGAGACGACCCTGCCGGAGTTGCTGGACACCCTCGGCGAGCCAACCGGCAAGCGGATGCTCACCGGTGGGTCGATTGCAGGGCTCGGATCGGTGACCACCGCAGCGAACCCTCACCACCGAACCCCGGAACCGACGCTGATCACATGTCTGCGGCAGGTAGCTGACCTTCTGACCCCGCGCGGAACCGGAATCCTCATCACCCTCGATGAACTTCAGAGTGCGGATCCTGGCGATCTGCACGAACTAGCGACCGCGGTCCAGGACCTCATGCGTGACAACCATGACGTCGCGTTGGTCGCAGCGGGACTGCCTGCCGGCGTGGAGAAACTCCTGCAGCAGGAGGGTACGACGTTCCTGCGCCGGGCCCACCGCGTCGACCTCACCTCGGTGGCTTCCGCCGAGGCCGCCGAACTGTTCACTGAGACCGCATCGGCCGGCGGACGCGCGATGGCGCCCGATGCGGTTGCGGAGGCAGTCAACATAAGCCAGGGGTACCCGTATCTCATGCAGGTGGTCGGCTCCCTCACCTGGGCACAGGCAACCCTGGACCAGGAGGACGAGCTGTCCCTGAAGCACGTGAGGAGTATCCGCGCTAATGCAGTTCAGCGAATCGGGCTGCAGATCCACGGTCCGTCATTCCATGGAGTGCCCGATCAGCAGATGAACCTCCTGTACGCGATGGCCGAACTCTCGCCCAGCGGTGAACCGGTCGGCACCGGGGACATCGCCAGATACCTGGCGGTTCCCCCCAATGCACTGTCGATGGCACGCGCCGCTCTTCTCGAACGCTCCCTTGTCACGGTCCCGCAGTACGGCCACCTGCAGTTCGCACTCCCCTATGCCGCCGACCACCTCCTGGCCCACCCGCACCTGCGCCCCTGACCCACCGGCTACCATGATCACTCATGGCCAGATCCCGTAAGTCCCGCAGCTCCTCCACCCCCGCCGCCACCGGTGCCGTCGCCGGGCGCTACGAGATCTCCACCGGCACCGCCGAGCTCGTCCCCGACACGTTCCTCCCCGACGCGTGGACGCTGATGATCAACGACGTCCCCAGCTCCCACGTCCAGATCGGCCGGCCGGACATCCTCGAGTTCGAGTACATGCGCTGGATCGCCGCGATCGTCGAGCAGCAGGTCACCGACCACCACGACCCCACCACCGTGCGCATCACGCACCTGGGTGGCGCGGCGTGCTCGATGGCCCGCTACTTCGCGGACCTGTGGCCGCGGTCCCGCAACACGGTCGTGGAGCTGGACGCGAAGCTCGCCGACTACGTCCGCCAGTGGTTCGACATCCCCCGCTCCCCCACGGTGAAGATCCGCGTCGGCGAGGCCGGCGAGGTCACCCGGGGTTTCTACCCCGGCAGCCGCGAGGTGATCATCCGGGACGTCTTCGCCGGGGCCCGCACCCCGCTCGACCTGACCACGCCCGAGTTCTTCCGCACCGCCCATGCCTCCCTGGTGCCGGGTGGCCTGTACGTGGCGAACTGCGGTGACTTCCACAGCCTCGTCGCCACGCGGACGGAGCTGGCCGGCATGGCGGAGGTCTTCGCCCATGTGGCCGTCATCGCCGATCCCCCGATGCTCAAGGGGCGGCGTTCCGGCAACATCATCCTCATCGGCAGTGACCGGGAGCTGCCCGTCGAGGGCTCGACCGCCGCCGCCGGCCTGGGACGTGTGCTGCTGGGCGGGGCGGTGCCCGCCCACTACCGCGACGAGCGCTGGACGCGGGCGCTTTTCGACGGCACCCCGCCCCGCGTCCTCGCCACCGGACAGGACCGGCACGAGCACGCCGTCAACCCGGCGGTCTCCCTCGTGGAGGCGCCGGAGGGGCCCTGAGTGGGGGTCAGCCCGCGTTATCCAGGAGGATGAGGAGGTCACCGACCGTGTAGTCGGGGTTGTGCATCATGTTCTCCAGGTCGGCGACCGGCAGGGCGTCGGTGGCGATGAGCTCGCTCACCTGCCCGCCGAGGGCGGCGGCCACGGCCGGGTCGATGCCCACCTGCTCGGCGGCCGCGGGCAGGGTGTCCTCCGGGAGCAGGCCGCCCTCGGTGGCCAGGACGAGTCCCGTCAGGGCGGTGTTGTCCCCGCCGAGGGGCTCGAGGACCTCCTGCTCGCGGGTGGTCAGGCGCTCGAGTGCGCCGTCGAGGTCGATGTGGTTGCCGGCGACGAACTCCGCGAGCTGGTGCTCGGTGCCGTTGAAGAGGTTGAGGTCGACGTCACCGTTGATGCCCGCGACGCGGCCGGTCTCGGAGCGCTGCCAGAAGGTGATGTGGCTCCAGCCGCCCATCGGCTCGGGCGCGTGGTTCTGGTAGGCGGCCAGCCACAGCGGGTGGCGGGTGAACCGGTCGGTGTCGGCGAGGTGCTCCTTCCAGAAGTAGCGGTAGGTGTAGATCATCGGCACCCGCCCGGTGAGGCGTTCGGTCTCGGCGAGGAACTCCCCGACCCACTCCTGCATCCGGGCGGCGTCGAGGCCCTCGTTGACCTCGATGTCGAGGACCGGCGGGAGGGAGTGCTGCGGCGCGGCCGCCAGGGTCGCGGCGTAGTGGGCGGCCTGCAGGCGGGGGTCACCGGCGGGACGGGCGTAGTGGTAGGTGCCCACGAGCAGTCCCGACTGGTCCGCGGCGTGGATGTCCTCGAGGAAGTGCTCGTTGACCCAGGTCTCCCCCTCGGTGGCCTTGATGAAGGCGAAGGACTGGCCGTCGGCGGCCACGTCCTGCCAGTGGATAGGCGCGCCGTGGCCCCGCTGGTACCCGGAGACGTCGACTCCTGAGGGGGCGCTCAGGGGGAAGGCCGTGGCGGGTACCGCACTGAGGGTCAGCGCGAGGGCTGCGGAGACGAGGACGGTGGTCAGGCGGCTCAGAGAGCGCAGACGGCGCAGGACACTCATGGTTACCCAGAATAACTCAGGTATTCACACCAGTCTCATCATTCACTCAGATCACACCTGAGCAGGTGGGGTCAGCCCGCCATGCCCGCCAGACGGGCCCGCTCCACGGTCTCCCCGATGACCGCCAGCACCGCGTCGACGTCCTCCTCCGTGGAGGTCCGCCCGAGGGTGAACCGCACCGCGCCGCGCGTGGTCGCCTCGTCGACGCCCATCGCCAGCAGCACGTGGCTGGCCCGGTTGACGCCGCTGGCGCAGGCGGAGCCGGTGGAGGCCTCGATGCCGGCGGCGTCGAGAAGCATGATGAGGCTGTCGCCCTCCGCGCCGGGGAAGGAGACGTGGAGGTGGCCGGCCAGCACGCCGGACTCCGGCGAGTGCACGACGACGTCGCCGACCCGGGCCAGGATCCCCGCGCGCAGCCGGTCCCGCAGGGCCGCGAGGCGCCGCTCCTCCCCCGCCATCTCCGCGACGGCCTCCCGCAGCGCGGCGGCCGTCGCGGCGGCGGTGGCGACGTCGAGGGTGCCCGGGCGGATGCCCCGCTCCTGGCCACCGCCGTGGAGCACCGGCGCGGGAGCCGGGGAACGCCGCGCCAGCAGCAGGCCCCCGCTGCGGGGACCGCCGAACTTGTGGGCGCTGGCGGCCAGCGTCGTGGCGCCCAGGGCGTGGAAGTCCACCGCCCGGTGGCCGACGACCTGAACGGCGTCGACATGCACGGGGGTACCCGACGCCGTGGCGCGGGCGATGACCTCCTCGACCGGTTGCAGGGCACCGGTCTCGTTGTTGGCCCACATGCAGCAGGCCACTGCGGCGGGCTCATCCAGGGCGTTGAGGTCGATGACGCGGCCGTCGGAACCCACCGGGAACAGGTCCACGGGCACCCCGGTCAGGCCCAGGGCCTTGACCGGCTCAAGAACCGCCGGGTGCTCGATGGGCGTCGACACGATCCGCTCCCGGGAGGAGGCCCGGTACAGACCGGTCACCGCGAGGTTGTCGGCCTCCGTGCCCGAGGCGGTGAAGATGACCTCCACCGGGTCGGCGCCGAGGAGCGCGGCGATCTCCTCGCGGGCGTCGTCGAGCACGCGCCGGGCAGCCCGCCCGGAACCGTACTGCCCACCCGGGTTGAGCATCCCCGCGTGCTCCACCCAGGCGTCGACGGCCACCTGCCGCATGGGCGAGGTGGCCGCGTGGTCGAGGAAGTGCCGCACTACTTCCGGGCGTTGATCTCGGCGATGAGGGCGGGGACGACCTCGTGGAGGTCACCGACGACACCGAGGTCGGCGATCTGGAAGATCGGGGCGTCCTCGTCGTTGTTGATCACCACGATCTTCTTCGCGGTCTGCATGCCGGAGGTGTGCTGGATCGCGCCGGACACGCCGAGTCCGATGTAGAGGTCCGGGGACACGGTCACGCCGGTCTGGCCGATCTGGTACGCGCCGTCGTAGTAGTCGAGGTCGACGATGTCGCGGGTGACGCCGACGGCACCGCCGAGGGCGTCGGCGAGCTCCTCGGCCAGCGCCATGTCCTCCGCGGAGCCGATGCCGCGGCCGGCGGCGATGACGACCTTGGCGGCCGGCAGGTCCGGGCGGGAGCCGCGGACGGCCGGGGTGAAGCCGGTGACGGTCACGTCCTTGGCGGTGGCGGCGGGCAGGGCCAGGGTGCTCAGCGTACCGGCGCCGGCGACGGGCGCGGCCTCCACGGCGCCGGGGCGCACGGAGTAGATCGGGCAGGCACCGCCGACGGCGGCGGAGACCTGGATCTGGTCGCCGAAGACGGACTGGGTGGCGGTGCGGTCGGGGTTGATGCCCACGACGTCGCACAGCACGCCGGAGGCCAGGCGGGCGGCCAGGCGGCCGGCGATCTCGTTGCCGGTGGCGTCGGCGGCGACGACGATCGGGCCCGGGGTGGTGGCCGCCAGGGTGTGCAGGGCGTCGACCTGCGGGAGGATGAGACGCTCGGCGACGTCCGCGGCCTCGGCGGCGACGATGGTGGTGGCGCCGGCCGCGGCCAGCTCGGGGGCCAGGGCGGCGGTCACGCCGGGGACGCCGACGACGACCGCGGTGACCTCGCCGAGGGGGCGGGCGGCGGTGATGAGCTCAGCGGTGACGGGAGAGACCTGGGAACCGTCGTGCTCGACCAGGACATAGACAGTGGACATGCGTGTACTCCTTGAGGGTGGTCGAGGTGGCTTAGAGGAACTTCTCGGCGGCAAGGTAGTCGGCGACCTGCGCGGCGGCGGCGACCCCGTCGGCACTGCCGATGACGTCACCGGCGGTGCGTGCCGGACGCTCGGTGGACGCGGTGACGGCGGTGGCCGCGTGCGCCAGGCCGACCTGGCCGGCGGCGACGCCGATGGCGGCGGTGTCGAGCACGGTGATCTCGTGCTTCTTGGCGGCCATGAGGCCCTTGAAGTTGGGGAAGCGCGGCTTGGGGGCCTTGTCGGTCACCGAGACGATCGCCGGCAGCTGGGCGGTGAGCTCGTGGCGTCCGGCGGCGGTGTCGCGGACGGCGGTGACGGTCTGGCCGTCGAGGGTGACGGAGCGCACGCCGGTGAGGGCCGGGATCTGACGGTACTCGGCGAGGATGCCGGGCAGGGCACCCATCGCGCCGTCGGAGGAGGCGTTGCCCGCGACGATGAGGGCCACCTCCTCGGTGGCGGCGACGGTGTTGATCGCGTTGGTGAGCGCCCAGGTGGTGCCCAGCAGGTCGGAGCCGGCGAGTGCGTCGTCGAGGACGTGCACGGCGTCGTCGGCGCCCATGGCCAGGGCCTTGCGGAGGGTCTCGTCGGCCCCGGCGGGACCCATCGTCAGGGCGATGACGCGGTAACCGGCGTCGGGGTGGGCGTCCCTCAGCTGCAGGGCCTGCTCCATGGCGAACTCGTTGATCTCGTCGATGACAGAGTCGACGTTGACGCGGTCCAGGGTGTGGTCCGCCTCGAGGGTCTTCTGGGACCAGGTGTCCGGAACATGCTTGACGAGTACCACGATCGCGGGCATCGGCAGTCACCTTTCTGAAGGTTTCGGGGAAGTCTGCAGAGAGTCTACGCTAGGCCCCGCGCCGCGAAGTCAGGCAACCCTTACTTTCCGGGGGTCGCCGCCGCCTGCTCCCGCGGTCCGCACACGATCGCCACGCCCTGCGTCCCGATCCGCGTGCACACCACCGCCGCCGACTCCCGGCCCCGCAGCTTCAGCTTCTTCCGCAGCACGTCCGGGTCGACGTCGACGCCGCGGACGAGGATCTCCAGCGCCCCAATCTGCGGGCCGAGCGCCGCCCGGAGCTTCTTGAGGGGCACGATCTCCCGGATCTCGAAGCCGCTGCGACCTGCCGGGATGCGGTCCCCGGTGAGGTAGGCGATGCGTTCGTCGAGCATCCACAGCCCCTCCCGGCGCGCGTAGTGGCGCACCAGCCCGGCGCGCACCACGGCGCCGTCCGGGTCGATGAGGTAGCGGCCGGGTTCTCCGGCGCCGACGTCATCGGGCGCGGCGTCGGTGATCCGGTCCACCTCGCCGCCACTGATCATGACGGCCTCGCGCCGCTCCCCCTCCGCCAGACCCGGAGTGTACAGGCACGCCTCCTTGACGCCGCCGTCCACCGACACCAGGCTCACCAGCCCCTCCCAGTCCGAGAAGTCCAGCCCCGGCGCGCACTTGACGGCCAGCTCCTGGCCCGGCCACGCGGCCAGCAGGTCCGGCAGCGGGGGCAGCAGCTGGTCGGGGTGGGTGATGCGGCGGCCCCCGGCCCGGCGCGCGGGGTCCGCGACGATGACGTCCGCTCCCCTGCTCACGGGCACGGTGGCGTCGGCACGCACCAGCCAGGCCTCGGCGCCGAGGTTGTGCCGGGCCATCGCCAGACGGACGTCGTCGAGGTCACTGCCCAGGTAGCGCAGTCCCGCCGCACTTATCGACGCCCCCTCCGTCCCCACCGAACACGTCACGTCATGCACGAGGGCGTCCGGGCCTGCGGCCCGCCGTAGGCGGTCGGCGCGCTGCGCCGCCACCACCTGCGGGGTGGCCTGCTGGGCGGCGTCGAGGTCGGTGAGCCAGTGCGCGGGGAACTTGCCGTGCGCGGCGGCGGTGCGCCGGGCCTGGGCCAGCTCCGCGACGGCGCGGCCGTACTCGCCGAAGCGATCGCGGAGCACGGCGGCGTCGGCCAGCAGGGAGGCCCGCGTCAGGGGGAGCTCGGCGGTGGCGTCGGCGATGTCGTCGGTGTGGGCCGCCAGGAAGGCGACCTCGGTGCGGGTGAAGGCCATCAGAGTTCCGGACGGATCCTGTCGACCCAGGCGGTGGTGAAGTACTCGGCGTAGCGCGGGTCGTCGACGGGGTCCCCGACCACGGGGGTGAGGTCGGCGGCGTCGGCGCCCGCGAGGGCCTCGGCCGTCGTGGGGAACTGCGCGAGGAAGCTCAGCTGCGCCCACGTGGGGATGGCCAGGCGGACGAGTCCGTGCCGCCAGCCGTCGAGAAGCAGCTGCGGCGGGAACCAGCCGGCGTCGTCGGCCTCGGAGGTGTCCCCGTCCGGGGACTGGCCCTCCGGGGCGACGGCGACGAAGGAGATGGTGTCGAACCAGTGGAGGTTCTTCCAGCCGCCGACCCACCGCGCCCAGGGACGCGCCAGATCCGAGCAGACCCGCAGGTCATGGCGGGTGAGCATCTCGGTGAGCGAGATCTTGTGGGAGATCAGGTCCACGCGGTCCTGGTGGTAGGGGGTGCCGTCGGTGATCGGGCTGCCGTCACCGTGGACCGCCAGCAGCGTGCCGGTCTCCTCGAAGAGCTCCCGCACCCCCGCGAACACCACCGCGTGCGTCTGCTCCGGGCTCAGCCCCAGGCGCTCCGCGAGTTCCTCAACCGGGCGGCCGGTCCACAGGTCCGAGGTGTCCCACTCGCCCGACGGGAAGTCGCGGTGGTCCACTCCCCCGCCCGGGAACACGGTCATGCCGGGGTAGTTGCGCATCGTGGGGACGCGTTCCTGCGCCCACACCTGCAGGCCGACCGCGGAATCACGCACGAGGATGATCGTGGTGGACAGCCGGGCCTGGTCGTAGCCGGTGGGTGCCTTACGTTTGGGCACAGCTGATTCACCTCCGGGGAATCATCGGGGTCAGTGAGACTACCGACAGTCTAGGGAAACCTCAGCGGCGGTGCGCCGGACGACGGCGGGTGCGGCGGGCGAAGTAGCGCTCCCCGATGCGCGACACCTCGATCGGCTGGTGGAAGGCCTTCGAGAGGTTCTCGCTGGTGAGCACCTGGTCGATGAGGCCCTGGGCGACGACCTCGCCCTCGTCGAGAAGCATCGCGTGGGTGAAACCGAAGGGGATCTCCTCGACGTGGTGGGTGATCATGACGATCGCCGGGGCGTCCGGGTCCATCGCCAGGTCACCGAGGTAACCCACGAGGTCCTCGCGGCCGCCGAGGTCCATGCCGGCGCCCGGCTCGTCGAGGATGAGCAGCTCCGGGTTGGTCATGAGCGCGCGCGCCACGAGGACGCGCTTGCGCTCACCCTCCGAGAGGGTGCCCCAGGTGCGGTCGATGAGGTGGTAGGCGCCCACCTGGTCGAGGATCTCGTGGGCCTGCTCGAAGTCGATCTCCTCGTACTCCTCCCGCCAGCGGCCGAGCACGGCGTAACCGGCGGACACGACGAGGTCGCCGACGGTCTCGTCCGGCGGGATGCGGTTGCCGAGCGCCGAGGAGGAGACGCCGATCATCGCCCGCAGGTCACGCATGTCGGTGCGGCCCAGCCGCTCGCCCATCACGTAGGCCTGGCCCGTGGTCGGGAACTCCTCCGCGGCGGCCATGCGGATGAGGGTGGTCTTGCCGGCGCCGTTGGGGCCGACGATCACCCACCGCTCGTCGAGTTCGACCTGCCACGTGACGGGGCCGACGAGGTTTCGTCCCCCACGCTTGAAGGTCACATCGCGGAAATCGACCAGCAGATCCTCGTTGGTCTCGTTGAAGTCAGTCACATCCCCCATTGTGGCCGATTTTTCTCGTCCCCTGTGGAACTGACACAGCTGGACTAGGCTCGTTGGGTAGTTCCAACCCCTCAATGTGGAAGGTGAAACACATGACCGGTCGACTCGGAATCGATGACGTCCGCCCCCAGATCTCCGGGCGCCAGTACCCCGCAAAGGCCGTGGTCGGAGAGGTTGTCCCCGTCACCGCCCTCGCGTGGCGCGAAGGGCACGACGCCATCGCGGCGACGCTCAACGTCACCCCGCCGGAGGGTGAGACCGTCGCCATCCACATGACGACCGACCCCGACAACCAGGACCGCGTCCACGGCGTGTTCGTCCCGGATGCCCCCGGTCTGTGGACCTTCCGCATCGACGCCTGGTCCGACGTCTTCGCCACCTGGCGCAACGCCGTGACCAAGAAGATGGACGCCGGCCAGTCCGCCGAGGAGCTCGCCAACGACCTCGCCCACGGCGCCGACCTCTTCGACGCCGCCGCCAAGGGTGCCCCGGCCTCTGTCGCCGGCGTGCTCATCGACGCCGCCACCGCCCTGCGCAACGAGGAACTGAGCCTGACCAAGCGCATCGAGACCGGCCTGTCCGAGGTCGTCACCGCCGTGCTCCACCGCCACCCGCTGCGTGAGCTGCTCACCGAGGGCCCGGTCTGCGAGGTCCTCGTCGAGCGTCGCGGCGCCCTCGTCAGCTCCTGGTACGAGCTGTTCCCCCGCTCCACCGGCGGCTGGGACGAGCACGGCAACCCGGTGCACGGCACCTTCGCCACCACCGCCGACGCCCTCGAGCGGGTGGCCCGCATGGGCTTCGACACCGTCTACTTCCCCCCGATCCACCCGATCGGTGAGATCAACCGCAAGGGCCGCAACAACACCCTCACCCCGGAGCCGGGCGACGTGGGCTCCCCGTGGGCCATCGGCTCGAAGGAGGGCGGCCACGATGCCGTCCACCCGGAGCTGGGCACCATCAAGAGCTTCCGTATCCTGCTGACCCGCGCCAAGGAGCTGGGCCTCGAGATCGCTCTCGACCTGGCCCTCCAGGCCGCCCCGGACCACCCCTGGGCCACCGACCACCGGGACTTCTTCACCGTCCTCGCCGACGGCACCATCGCCTACGCCGAGAACCCGCCGAAGAAGTACCAGGACATCTACCCGATCAACTTCGACAACAACCCGAAGGCGGTCTACGACGAGATCTACCGCGTCGTCATGCACTGGGTGAACGTGGGCGTGCGCACCTTCCGCGTGGACAACCCGCACACCAAGCCGGCGAACTTCTGGGAGTGGCTGATCAACAAGGTCCACGAGACCGACCCGGACGTCATCTTCCTCGCCGAGGCCTTCACCCGCGCCCCGCGCCTCTACGGCCTGGCCAAGCTCGGCTTCTCGCAGTCCTACACCTACTTCACGTGGAAGACGACGAAGCAGGAGCTCACCGAGTTCGCCACCGAGATCCGCGACGCGGCCGACTACTCGCGCCCGAACCTGTTCGTCAACACCCCGGACATCCTCCACGAGTCCCTCCAGGTCGGCGGCCGCGCCATGTTCGCCGTCCGCGCCACCCTGGCCGCCACCATGTCCCCGCTGTGGGGCGTGTACTCCGGCTACGAGCTCTACGAGAACGTCCCGGTCGCGCAGGGCTCCGAGGAGTACCTCGACTCCGAGAAGTACGAGCTGCGCCCCCGCGACTTCGAGTCCGCGCTCGCCTCCGGCGACTCCCTCGAGCCGTACATCACGCTGCTCAACCACATCCGCCGCGAGAACCCGGCCCTGCAGCAGCTGCGCAACCTGCACTTCCACGACGTGGACAACGACCAGATCATGGCCTACTCCAAGGTCGACCCGGTCACCGGCAACGTCGTCCTCGTCGTGGTCAACCTGGACACGTACAACACCCAGGCCGGCACCGTCCACCTCGAGCTCGAGGCCCTGGGCCTGCACCCGGGTGCGACCTTCCCGGTCCACGACGCCGTCAGCGGCGCCACGTGGACCTGGGGCGAGCACAACTACGTGCGCCTCGTCCCGGAGGTCGACGTGGCCCACATTCTCGTCCTGCCGACCGTCGCCGCTGATCAGCGCGAGGCGCTCGCCTGGCGCAACGTCACGGACTACCGCGCCTGACACCGCTCTTCCGCCCGGTCGACTCCTGTAGCGTCAGGAGTATGACCGGGCGCTAGAACGCCCCCACCCAAAAACCACCGGATCAACCTTCCACCAGTGAGGCAAGCCATGCACGACGCCAACGGCATCGACCAGAAACTGCTCATCCCCGACGCGGACATGGAGCGACTGCGTAACTGCAGCCATCACGCACCCCATGACTTCTACGGATGGCACGCCGTCGAGGGCGGTTCGGTCATCCGCACCCGCCAGCTCGGAGCCACCCGCGTCGACATCCTCATCCACAATGAGTCGCGCCCGGCCACCCCGATCGGTGACGACGTGTGGGTCCTCGGCCTGCCGGACATCTACACTCCGGACTACCGCCTGTGCATCCACTGGCCGGACGCCGAGCCGGTGGTCACCGCCGACCCGTACGCCTTCCTGCCGACCCTGGGCAGCCTCGATCTGCACCTCATCTCCGAGGGCCGCCACGAGCGCCTGTGGGACGTCCTGGGCGCGAACGTCCGTTCCTACGAGACGGCCCTGGGCACCGTGAAGGGCACCTCCTTCGCCGTGTGGGCCCCCAACGCGGAGGGCGTCGCCGTCGTCGGTGACTTCTGCGCCTGGAACAACAACCAGTACCCCATGCGTTCCCTGGGCTCCTCCGGAGTCTGGGAGCTGTTCGTCCCGGGTCTGGGCGCCGGCGACGCCTACAAGTTCGCCATCCAGACCAAGGAGGGTCACCGCCGCGACAAGGCCGACCCGCTGGCCAAGGCCACCGAGGCCCCGCCGGAGACCACCTCCGTCATCGTCGACTCCCGTTACGAGTGGACCGACGGCGAGTGGATCCGCAACCGGGCCCACGCCGACGTCGTCAACGGCCCCATGTCCATCTACGAGGTGCACCTGGGTTCCTGGAAGATCGGCAAGGGCTACAAGGAGCTGACCACCGAGCTGGTCGACTACGTCGCCGAGCAGGGCTTCACCCACGTCGAGCTCATGCCCGTCGCGGAGCACCCCTTCGGTGGTTCCTGGGGCTACCAGGTCTCCGGCTACTACGCCCCCACCGCCCGCTGGGGTTCCCCGGATGAGCTGCGCGCCCTCATCGAGGCGTTCCACAACCGCGGCATCGGCGTCATCGTGGACTGGGTCCCGGCGCACTTCCCCAAGGACGACTGGGCGCTCGCCCGCTTCGACGGCCCGGCGCTCTACGAGCACCCGGACTGGCGTCGTGGCGAGCAGAAGGACTGGGGCACCTACGTCTTCGACTTCGGCCGCAACGAGGTCCGCAACTTCCTCGTCGCCAACGCCCTGTACTGGATCGAGGAGTTCCACATCGACGGCCTGCGTGTCGATGCCGTCGCCTCCATGCTCTACCTCGACTACTCCCGCGAGGAGGGCGAGTGGGAGCCGAACCAGTACGGCGGCCGCGAGAACCTGGAGGCCGTGCAGTTCCTCCAGGAGATGAACGCCACCGTCCACCGCGCGCACCCGGGCGTGATCACCATCGCCGAGGAGTCCACCTCCTGGCCGGGCGTCACCGCCCCGACCGAGCACGGTGGCCTGGGCTTCTCCCTGAAGTGGAACATGGGCTGGATGAACGACACCCTCGAGTACTTCAAGCTCGACCCGGTGCACCGCGTGTACCACCACAACGACATCACCTTCTCCATGATCTACGCGTACTCGGAGAAGTACGTCCTGCCGTTCTCCCACGACGAGGTCGTCCACGGCAAGGGTTCCCTGTGGGGCCGTATGCCGGGCGACGACTGGAACAAGGCCGCCGGCCTGCGTACCCTCTACGGCTACATGTTCTCCCACCCGGGCAAGAACCTGCTGTTCATGGGCCAGGAGTTCGGCCAGACCGGTGAGTGGGACGAGGCGCACTCCATCGACTGGTCCAACCTCGAGGGCTGGGGCCACGAGTACCACGAGGGCATCCAGGCCCTCATCAGGGACATCCACTGGGTGTACCGCCGCAACCCCGCCCTGTACTCCCAGGACCACCACTACTCCGGTTTCCAGTGGATCAAGGGCGATGACGCGGCCAACAACCTGCTGGCCTACATCCGTTACGGCACCGACGGTTCCGCGATCCTCGCGGTGATCAACCTGTCGGGCACCTCGCAGCCGGCCTACAAGCTGGGTATGCCGCGGGCCGGTGACTGGGAGCTGGTGCTCAACACCGACGACGAGAAGTACGAGGGTGCCGGCAACGACCTCGTCCAGGTCGTCGCCACGGAGGAGGAGGGCTGGGACGGTCACGACCACTCCCTGACCCTGCACATCCCCGCCAACTCCGTGCAGTGGTACCGCCACCGCGGCAGCTGGTAGGTCGCTTTTCGACGCCACAGGGCCCGCCCCCGGTCATCCGGGGGCGGGCCCTCGCCGTTGTCTAGAGGTCGGGCCCGGCCAGGGCCCTGACGTGCCGGCAGGCCCAGTCCATCGCCGCCTCCTGCGACTGGTCCGCCTCCTTGTCGAGGATGAGCGCGGCCAGTTGCGGGACGACATGGGGCCAGGCCGCCAGACCGATCACCCCGAAGAGCAGCGGTGCGGCCTCCTCCGGGTCGAGTCGGAGGTGTTCCGCGAAGGATGCGACCTTGTCGCGGTAGTACCCGGACCGGGAGTCGGTGGTCCGTTCCGAGGCCCCCAGCTCGAGTCCCTCCCACTGGAGCAGTCGCAGCAGGTCGGGGTGCTGCGCGTGGTAGTCGCTCACCGCCTGCACGTAGGCGCTGAGGAACTGCGGTGGTGTGAGGTCCCCCTCCGGGTAGGGGACGACGCCGAGCAGCGAGTCGAGTGCGTCGGCGAGCACGGCATGGAACATGCCCTCCTTGTTGCCGAAGTAGGCGTAGATGCGCTGCTTGTTCACGCCGGCGTGGGCCGCGATCCGGTCGGTGCGGGCTCCGGCCAGGCCGTGGCGGGCGAACTCCGCACGCCCGGCGTCGAGAAGTGCTCGTTTGGTGGCTTCCGGACCTGTCATGGCTCCATGGTAGGTCGGCCCGACCCACGGAACAACCAACCGGATAGTTGCCCAACTAACTAGTTGGTTGTAGCCTCGGGGTCATGCACACCCCACCTGCCTTCCTCACCCGACCACCCCGCTCCCCCTCGTTCCCCGGCGTCCTGGAGCGACCCCCGGTGCTGGTGGCGTTCCTCGTCCTGCTGACCCTCACCGTGCTCTCCCAGCTCTACGGCGCGCTTGTCCTCGGCCCCGCTGCCGCCCGGGATCTGGGGGCCGCCCCGGCGACAGCCGACTGGGTGCAGCCCCTCTTCGGTGCGTCCTACGCGGTCGGCTTCCTCCTCTGGGGGCCGATGGTGGACAAGTACGGACCCAGGCGCTGCCTGCTCACCGGTCTGGCCGTGCTGGTGACCGCCACAGTTCTGGTCGCCGCTGCCCCGTCGATGGAATGGCTCCTGGCCGGCCGCGTGCTCCAGGGCGCCGGCGCCGCGGGTTTCGCGCCCTCCGTCTTCGCCTATGTCGGCGCGCGGCTGCCGGGTGCGGTGCGCATGATCGCCGTCACCGTGCTGACAAGCTCCTTCCTGGCTGCGGCCGCCATCGCCCAGGTGTCCGTTCAACTGGTGCTCATGGTCGGGTCGTGGCGCTGGTTCTTCGCCGCCAGCGCCGTGGTGCTGGCGGCCGGGTGGGTGGTCGTCGCCATCGCCGTGCGGCCGGTCAGTCCCGGTGCCCCCGCAGGCGGGAACCCCGCCACAGTCCTCGTCGGTCTGATCAGGCAACGCCGTGTCAGCCTGCTCCTGGGGGCGACCCTGGCGGTTCTGGGTCCCTTCGTGGCCCTGTATGCCGCGCTCGGGCTCAGCAACCGGTACCCGGACAGCGAGCTCCTGATGCTGCGTCTCAGCGCGGTACCCGCCCTGATCTGGGCGGGTGCGGCGTCCCGATGGCTCATCGGCGTCAGCCCCCGAGCACGCATGCTCACTGCTTTCGCCGGCGGCGCAGCAGCCGCCCTCTTCCTCACGTTCGCAGGCGGAACGGCGCTCGGGGCCGGAGTCGGCATGTTTGTTCTCGCCGCCTGTGTCTCCGTGCTGGCCCCGGCCACGATCCAGGCACTCACCGCGCTGGCGCCCGCGCAGCAGGGCAGCGTCACCACGCTCTACACCTTCTCGCTCTTCCTCGGCGCCAGCCTGGCGCCCCTGCCCGTGACCGCGCTCGCCGGGGCCGTCCCCCAGGCCGCACTCGTCAACGGCACCGCTCTTCTCGCCGTGCCCTGTCTCCTGCTCGCCCTGTACTCGACTGCACTGGCCACCCGCCCGCAGTGATCCACCTCCCGGCCTCTCCCCTGTACTCAAACACCACAAAGGAAGATCATGTCCACACTCCATCCCGCTCTGTCCATCCCCGGGAACTTCACCGGGACCACCATCAGACACGAGAAGTAGTCGGGTCTGCCCGTCACCGTCACCCGTCACCACCCCGCCGGCGACGTCGGATACGGCGGTGCACATGTCACCGTCGTCCACGGTGACGACGACACCCTCTACGGGTACACCCGGCAGACCGTCGGATTCACTGCCGACGCCATGCCCACTCCCCGGGACGCCGAACAGGTCGCCCGCGAGTTCCTCCGTGACCTCGACCCCGACCTCGCCGCCGGTCTCACGGTGCAGTGGATCGACCGGCACGACGAGACCATCACCACGGCGACCGGCGAACGCGAGACGGTGTCCGGGATGAAGGTGAAGACCCGTCACAGCTCGGGGCTGTACACGTGGGTGATCGTCGGCACCGGCAACCGGATCATCACCTATGAGCGCGACATCGAGTGGAACAGCAGCCACTCACGCCGCAACACCGCCATGTGGCTCCATGACGCCTGGGTCACCGCCCGGGACGCCGGCGGGCCGGAACTCGGGGGCCTCCACGCCCCGCTGGACGCCTGACGGTCACCGAGCCCGTCAGAACAGCGCCGAGGCCATCTGCGTGCGGGCGGCGGTGACGCGGGGATCGGCGGCGTCGAAAAGCGCGAAGAGCTCGACGAGGCGGTCGCGCACGCGCAGCTTCTCGCCGGGCACCGCGGTCATGAGCGCGATGAGACGCTCGAAGGCCCGCTCCGGGGTTCCGGCGACGACCTCTGCGTCGGCGGCGGTGAACTGCTTCTCGACGTCCTCCGGCGCGGCGTCCGCCGCCGCCACCGGGTCCTCGGTGCGGTTCTGCGGGTCGAGGCGCTTGAGCAGCTTCGCGGTGTCCCGGGCCTGGGCGATGTCGGTGTCTCCGGGGTTCTCGGTGAGGATCTCGTCGTAGACGGCGATGGCGGCGTCGAAGTCACCGGTGTTCAGGGCCGCGAGGGCGTCCTGCAGACGCGGGTCCTCGGGGACCTCCTCCTCGGTCTCCTGCAGGCCGGAGAGCTGCGGGCCGACCTGCTCGACGAGGGTGTCGAGCCACTGCCGCAGCGAGTCGATGGGCTGCGCGCCCTCGAACTGGGTCATCGGGCGGCCGCCGCCCAGCGCGATGACCGTCGGCAGCACCTGCACGCCGAAGGCCTGGGCGACCTGCGGGGTGACGTCGGCGTCGACGTAGCCGACGATGTAGGCCAGGCCGGCGGCGGTGGCGAGGTTCTCGAGGTCGATGCGCAGCTGCTCGGACTCCGGGCTGCGTGGGGAACCCACGAGGACCACGACGGGCACCTCCAGGGAGCGGCGGACGATCTCCGTCTCGAAGTTCTCGACCGTGACGGTGAGGAAGGGCGCGGGGCCGGAGCCGGTGTGCGGGCGCGCGGCGGCCGCCGCTGCCTGCTCACGGGCCTCGGCGCGGGCCTTGACCTCCCCCAGATCGATGGCTCCGGAGACGTAGCGGTGCGGGGTGTTCAAGTGTTCTCCTTAGAAGTGCTTCTCGAGCGATTCGATCTTCTCGTGCATCATGTCCGTGAACCCGGCCCTTATGTCGGCCTTGAGCACCAGGGACACGCGGGGTGAGACCTCGGCGACGGCGAAGGTGGCGCGCCTGACCACGTCCATGACCTCGTCCCACTCCCCCTCCACGAGGGTGAACATGGCGTTGGTCTCGTTCGGCAGACCGGATTCACGCACGATGCGGACGGCTTCCGCCACGGCGGCGGACATCTCGGCGTTCGGGGTCGCGGTGACCGTCGGCGCCACGGAAAAAGCGATGATCATGCCCACCAGGCTACCTGTCGGAACTCAGCGACGGTCCCAGCAGTGCCGGTGCCAGTGACGGCGGTCGTCCGCTCCCCGACCCGTGTCCCGTGGCCAGGCGACGATGTGGGCGACACCGGGCGGGATGTTCTGGTTGCAGCCCGGGCAGACGTAGAACTTCTGCGCCGCGTGGCTGCCCATGTGCCGGAAGAGGTACATCTCCCCCTGCGTCCACGACGGCCCCTCGACCGCCTGCGTGCCGTAGAAGGCGCTGCCGTCGCGGGGCAGCTCACGTGGTGGTTTCCGGGCCTCCCGACGCCCCCGCGACCGCGCCGGACGGTTCCGCCGCCCCATCAGAACAGCCGGAGCTCGTCGGACTCGATGCCGCGCAGGGCCTGGTAGTCCAGCGTGACGCAGCGGATGCCGCGGTCCTCGGCGAGCAGCCGGGCCTGCGGCTTGATCTCCTGGGCGGCGAACACGCCACGGACCGGGCTGAGCAGCTCGTCGCGGTTGAGCAGCTCGAGGTAGCGGGTGAGCTGCTCGACGCCGTCGATCCCGCCGCGGCGCTTGACCTCCACGGCGACGGTCTCGCCGTCCTGGTCACGGGCCAGCAGGTCCACCGGGCCGATGGCCGTGGGGAACTCCCGGCGCACGAGGCTGTAGCCCTCACCGAGGGTGGTGATGTGCTCGGCCAGCAGCTCCTGGAGGTGCGCCTCGACGCCGTCCTTGACCAGGCCCGGGTCCGTGCCCAGGTCGTGGTTGGTCTCGTGGTGGATCTCCTCGATGGTGATCCGCAGCTGCTCCCCCTTGCTGTTCTCCACGATCCACAGCTGCTCGCCCGTGTCCTCGTCGTCGATGTTCCTGATGGACGTCTCTGTGAGGGTGCAGGGCGGGGTCATCCAGTTGAGGGGCTTGTAGGCCCGGTCNNGACACCGAGCCGTCGGCCTTGATCATGAGCAGGCGGTCCGCCATGGGCAGGTGTGCCTCCAGGCGGCCGACGTAATCCACGGAACAACGGGCGATGACTAAACGCATGCGACCCACCCTAGCCGGGACTACTTCCCGTTCTTGCCCCGGGTGATCCTGTCGCGCAGCGCGGCGTAGTCGATCCGCTCGTGGCGGATGTCGGGGGCGGCCTCCACCCAGGCCGTCAGCGCCATGAGACCGTGCTGGTCGAGGGCGAACTCGTAGCGGACGTCATGGTCGTCGGACAGGGTGGCGATACGCAGGTCCCGCGACATGAAGCCACCCTCCTCCTCCGAGACGTTCCGCGAGTCGAGGACCTCGAGCTGCTGACGGTGGAAGACATGGTCGGCGCGCGGGGAGAGGGAACGCAGCTTGTAGTAGAGGAGCTGGTCGCCGTCGTAACGCAGCGTCCCGTGGCGCCAGCCGTGCAGCCCCGAGGCCGGCAGGCGACGCAGCAGGACCGTCTGTCCCCGTGACCGCAGCGTGAGGAAGCGCCACAGTGCCAGCAGCACAGCCAGCAGAACGACGACACCCACTACCCAGGCCACGATCTCCACAGACGTACCCCTTTCTCGACGGTTAAGGGTCAATCTTAGTCACCACCGGCCCAATAACGAAGTGGGCCGATCCGCCCCTGCCGCGGAACGCGCAGACCCCGGGTCCCCGCCTCTCGGCGGAACACCCGGGGTCCACTTCTTCACAGAACCTGTCTCTCGATGTGCTCTGTGAAGCTTGTCCGATCACTGTAACCCACATCACATGAGGGTGTCAAGGGGGCGTCGGAAAGCGCGGAAAGGCCGGCACCCGCCAGCATGACGCTGGCGGGTGCCGGTCCGAGAGAGGTAGAGGCGGCGCCTCGGATTTAGCCCTCAGCCTTACGGCGCACGGCGTTGAGCGAAGCCTCCGCGCGTGCGCGCACAGACTCGTCCTCGTCCTGCAGCTGGGACTCGGCCAGCGAGGAGTCAACCTCGTCGGCCCAGATCGCGTAATCCGCGAGGATGGTGACCTTCTCCGGGGAAACGGAGAGGAAGCCACCCTGCACGCCGGCGACGAGCCTGTCGCCGTCGGTCGGACGGATGGTCACGACGCCGTTCTCGCGCAGCTGCCCGAGCATCGGCTCGTGACCCGACAGCACGCCGATCTCACCCTCAGTGGTCTGCGCGGTGACGATGCTGGCCGTACCCGACCAGAGCATGCGCTCCACGGCGACCAGTTCAACGGTGATGTCAGCCATGTGCGTCTCCTCCTACTTACCGGTGATCTTCTTGTATGCAGCCTCGACGTCGTCCAGGCCACCCAGACCGTTGAAAGCCTGCTCCGGGTAGTGGTCGAAGTCACCGTTGCAGATGCGCTCGAACGCATCGATGGTGTCCGCCAGCGGAACGTAGGAACCCGGGAGACCGGTGAACTTCTCAGCGACGAAGAAGTTCTGGCCCAGGAAGCGCTCGAGACGACGAGCACGCTGGACGGTGATCTTGTCCTCCTCAGACAGCTCGTCCATACCGAGGATGGCGATGATGTCCTGGAGTTCCTTGTTCTTCTGCAGGATACCGATGACACGCTGAGCGACGTTGTAGTGGCGCTCACCGACGATCGACGGCTCGA
>LSQX01378352.1_pt1 | contig 26368 bp, 30 predicted proteins | sample 654561 | NCBI WGS metagenome assembly LSQX01 (sample SAMN04489861, study PRJNA283612) | anaerobic digester metagenome | isolation source: 4 biogas reactors fed with cattle manure at either 37C or 55C with and... | place: Denmark: Kongens Lyngby | collected 2014 | reverse complement strand
CGGCCGGTGATCTTGGCCGACACCGTCGCCATGCGCCGCGCCACGACATAACCACTGGCATCCAGCACCGAGGCGCTGGCGGCGGCGGTGCCGATGGCGACCACTGGCGCGGCGCGCACCTCGATGGCGGTTTCGCGCTGGCTCATCACCCAGCCAATGACAGCGACAACCGCGACGGCAATGACCGCCAGCACCCACCATTTCGTGTTCGACGACGAAGGCGGCGGCGGAGCATTGCGCTCGATGCGCAGTTCCTTGAGCAGTTCAGCAGATGCGTTCATGGACAACCCGGACAGGAGCAGGCGCAAAGTGTGACGCAATCAGGTTCGTCACGTGTACCAGCAAAGGACCTGTCGCGGTCCTGGCCGCTCCCGGAACGACCCGGCGGGGTAGAGGCTTTTCGGGGGAACGTTCGCTGCCTGCAATCAGCCATAACGCGCCTTCAGCATCGCGAACGCCGAGCGCAACGCCATCGCTTCGCCGCCGCGCGGGCGGCCGGGGCGGTCGCTGTCGTTCCAGGCGTAGACATCCAGATGCGCCCAGGACTGGCCGTCCGGGATGAACTTTTCCAGATACAGCGCGGCGGTGACGGCGCCGGCCATGCGCGAGCCGGCATTGGCGATGTCGGCGACATGGCTGACCAGATAGCGCAGATACGGGCGCCACAGCGGCATGCGCCAGACCGGATCGCGCAATTCCTCGCCGGCGGCGATCCAGTAGGCGGCGACGTTTTCATCATTGGCGAACAGGGCCGGCAGGTCCGGGCCGAGTGCGATGCGGGCGGCGCCGGTCAGCGTGGCGAAATCCAGGATCAGGTCGGGTTTGGATTCGCCAGCGAGAGCCAGCGCATCGCACAGCACGATGCGGCCCTCGGCATCGGTATTGTCGATTTCCACGCTGACACCCTTGCGCGTGGCAATGACCTCGCCGGGGCGGTAGGCATTGGGGCCGATGGCGTTTTCCACCGCCGGCACCAGCAGGCGCAGGTTCACCGGCAGGCGCTGGTCCATCACCAGCCCGGCCAGCGCAATGGCATGGGCGGCACCACCCATGTCCTTCTTCATGTTGCGCATGCCGTCCGAAGGCTTGAGGTCCAGGCCACCGGTGTCGAAACACACGCCCTTGCCGACGATGGCCAGCTGCGGGTGCGTGTCATCGCCCCAGACCAGTTCGATCAGGCGCGGAGCGCGATGGCTGGCGCGGCCGACGGCGTGGATCGCGGGGAAATTTTCCTTCAGCAGCTCATCGCCGGCGATCACGTTGAGGCGCGCGCCGAAGCGTTCGGCCAATGCGTGCGCGGCCTGTTCGAGCTGTTCCGGGCCCATGTCCTCGGAAGGGGTGTTGACCAGGTCGCGCACCCGCAGGCTGGCTTCCAGCACCGCACGCGCCGCATCCACGCCCGCCGCATCCGGTGAAACCAGCAGTTGCGCCGGCGCGCGCGGGGCTTTCTTGTAGCGTTCGAAGCGGTAGCTGCCCAGCCCCCAGCCCAGCAGCGCCACGGCCGGATCGATGCGCTCGCCATGCTCGTCGCTGAGGCAGTAACGACCTTCCGGCAGGGCCTGCGGCAACACGCCCAGAGCGTGCGGATCGGCCGCGTCCTCGATCCCGACCAGCACCATACCGATGCCACCGGAGTCGCCGGGCACTGCCAGCCAGCTGCCCGGTTTTGCATTGAAACCGTTGGCGTCGATCCAGCCGCGCGCGGCGTCGGGCAGGCCGGCCTTGACGGTATCCAGTGCGGCGCTGGTGGTGACGATGATCGGGGTGGCGCCGGTTTCGGCGGAAAGCAGCAGACTGGCGGGCAGGTTCATGGGGATCCTTGGGTGGCGGGGGTTTCGCAGCCGAGCTGTTGCACCAGCTCATCCAGGCTGCGGACGGTGTAATCGGGCTCGCGCGGCGACCATTGCCAACGTGCACCTTCGCGGTTGATCCAAGCGGTGCGCATGCCGGCGCCCTGGGCACCGATCACGTCCAGCTCCGGGTCATCGCCCACGTGCAGCACCTGTTCCGGCGCCAGCGCCAGGCGCTGGCAGGCGGCCTGGAAAATGCTGACATGCGGCTTGGGCACACCGTGTTCGCGCGCACCGATGTGGAAGGTGAAGTGGCGGTCGATGCCGATCCGCACAAGGTCGGCGTTGCCATTGGTCAGCGCCCCGATCGGATAGCGCGCGGCCAGTTGTTCCAGTGCCGCGCCGGCTTCCGGGTACAGATCCACCACATTGCGGGCGGCAATGAAGACCTCGTAGGCCGGTTCCACCAGGGCGCTGTCCTCACCGCTGTCGCGCAGCGCGTGCAGCAGGGTCAGGCGGCGCTGTTCGGTGAAGTCGTGCGCGATTTCCGGGCGCTCGTTTGCAATGCGGTCGCGCAGCTGACGCATCGCGGCGATGGGATAGCGCTGCGCGGTGCGCGGTGCGTGTTCGGCCAGCCAGGCGTGCAGGGTTTCCTCGGCCCGGATGATCGTCGGCCAGACCGGCCAGAGCGTATCGTCAAGATCGAGGGTGAGCGCACGGATCAACACGGAACAGGCATCGAAAAGGGACTGCTCACCATATCACGCACGTGAAAGCGTCAATGGCGCACACAAGGCGGCGTCAGGAATCTTGCGGTGGCCGGCCATCCTCTTCAGCGGCGGCCCGCATGCCCTGCCGGATCGGTGCCAGCAGCGGTTCCAGCGAGGCCAGCAGCCCCGGCATGCTGGCCGCGATCTTCAGCAGTGGCGGAAGCGCAGCGGCCACCCTCATTGGGCGCAGCCATCCCATCAGCAATCCACCCACCAAGCCGGCGCCCAGGATGCGTGCAGGCGTCATCGACTGTTTGACCGTGCCCTGCATCGTGCCAACCTGGTCACCGGCATCCGCCAGATGCTCGCCCACCCGGCGTTCGGCGGCGGCGACACGGGCCTTCAGGGCGCGGTACTTCACGGTACGTTCTCCGGGTCTTTTTCCAGCGCGTCGGGATCGTCGCCGATGCCCATGCGCGCCAGTTGCCGGCGGGTGGCCTTGAACTGGGTATCTTCCAGCGCTTTGAGCGCCAGCCACACACACAACCCTGCGACCAGCAGCGACACCAGCGCCGGAATGCCGACCGCCGCCCACCACGGCAGGCCGGCCGCACGCAGGCCCAGCACGCCCATCGCCATCAGGTACAGCCAGGCGGTCGCTCCCAGCGCGGTGCCGATGGTCGCCAGCACCAGCACGCGCAGGATCGCGGCACGTGACAGCGCCAGCTCGGCCATCAGCAACGCGCGAAACGCCCGCACTGCGGCCCACAGTTCCGCACCCAGCTCCTTGCCGGCCGCGCCGATGCGACGCGCGGCCTCGTCCAGCGGTGGCGGTTTGGGTGGAGGCGGATCGCCCGGGCTTTCGCCCAGCGGCGCCGAAGGCTGCTCCATCAGTGGCGCCGGGTCATCTTGGCAAACAGCCAGCCCACCGCGAACGCGGCGCCGAACGCGGCCGCCGGGTGCTGGCGGATCATGCCTTCGGCGCTGTGCCAAAGCTCGCGACCCTTGTCCATCAGCACCTCCATTTCCGCACTGGCTGCCGCCCTCGCGTCGCTCGCGGCGGCATGACTGGCGGCGGCGGCATCGTGCAGCGGATCGGTGATGGCCTCCTTGCCCGCACCCAGGTCGGCGCGCGCCGCTTCCGCTGCGGTGGAGGCTGCACTGCGGACCGCATCACCAGCAGCAACGGCGGCATCCTTGAGGCGTTCCTTGGCTTCGTACAGGTGACCGACGGCAGCGGCGGCGGTTTCGACCGGATCAGCCGACGGGTTCTTCGGTTGCTTGCTCATCTTCGACTTCCTCGTGGGTAAGGGATGTCACTGCGGAGCGGCCCGGCCGCTCCGGCACGCGCGGCCACCACGCTAACACGCCAGGCTGAACCTGGTTGCAGCCACCATGGGCGAACCGAACTGTCGCTCCGTGCCACCGCATGCATCACGGCAGCGGTCGCTTATTCCATCACCGCGAAATACGAGCGGCGGCCGCGCACCAGGGTCAGCAGCAACTGTTCCGGGCGGCTCGAAACACTGCGCTCCAGCGCCACCAGATCACCGATGTCGCGCCGGTTGACCGCCGTGATCAGGTCACCGGCGCGCAGGCCGCTGTTGGCGGCGCGGCTGCCGGGTTCCACCTCCAATACCAGCACTCCGACCACACCCTGGCGCCGCAGGCTTTCGGCCAGTGCACCGAAGCGTGCGCCGGAAAGGCGCGCATCGAGCCTGGCGCCTTCCAGTTCGGTCACGCGCGGGCTCAGCGTAGCTTTTAGCGTCAGCGGTTTTCCCTCGCGCTGCAGCGACAGCGTAACCGGCTTGCCGACCGGCAGCAGGCCTTCGAGATTCACCAGTTCCTGATGCCGCTGGATCGGCTTGCCATCGATCGCGGTGATCACATCGCCGGCGCGCAGGCCAGCCGCCTGCGCCGGGGATTCGGGCCGCACCCGCGTCACGATGACGCCACGGCTGTCGGAAAGGCCCAGCGCACTGCGCAGTTCGCGGGTGATGTCCTGCGCCTCGATGCCGAGGGTGCCGCGCTGCACTTCGCCGTTTTCCAGCAACTGGCGCATCACGCCCAGCGCCAGATCCGAGGGAATCGCGAAACCGATGCCGATATTGCCGGCCGCACTGCCACCGGGATTGAAGATCGCGGTATTGATGCCGATCAGCTCGCCACGCAGATTCACCAGCGCACCGCCGGAATTGCCCGGATTGATGCTGGCATCGGTCTGGATGAAATTCTGATAGCCCAGCCCCGGCAGGCCGTGGCGGCCGAGCGCGGACACGATGCCGGAGGTGACGGTCTGGCCAAGCCCGAACGGATTGCCCACCGCCACCACGAAATCACCCACGCGCAAGGCATCGCTGTCGGCCACCGGCACCGCCACCAGATCCTTGGCGTCGACCCGGATCACGCCGACATCGGTGTCCTCGTCGGTACCGACCAGTTCGGCGGTCAGGGTGCGGCCATCGGCCAGCGACACCTGGATATCGTCGGCACCGGCGATGACGTGGTTGTTGGTCAGGATCAGACCGCGCGCGGCATCGACGATCACACCCGAACCCAGCGCCTGCTTGATGCGCTCCTGCGGCACATTCGGCAGCCCGAACAGGTGGCGGAAGAACGGATCATCGGCCAGCGGGCTGCGCACCCGCACCACCGCCTTGCTGTGGATATTGACCACCGCCGGCGTGACCTGCTCCAGCATCGGCGCCAATGAAGGCAAGGCCTGCCCATCCACATCGGCCGGCAACGCGGCGCGCGCATCGCCGGGTGCAGGTATTGCCGAAGCGGCCATCACCAGGCCCGACAGCATCAGGCAACGCAGCAGAACAGCAGGGAACATGGGACCTCCAGAACAGTGGCGGATGCGGGTTTCGACCGGCCGTGCGGTAACGATGTTCCCGCCCGGACAGATGCGATTTCACCGGCATTGCGTGTTGCTGCCAAGTCGCGCTTGCACAATCATGCAACTAGGCGCAGATTTCGCTGCGATAACCACGGCCCACAACGAGGAGGGGCACGCAATGAGCAATGGGAACGGTGTGACGTCGGCGATCTCCAGTGCAGCGGAAGCCGTCTCGGAAAAGGTGCAGGACGTGGCGGCCGACGCACGTGCCGCAGTGGCCAGTGCCACCGAGGCCGTGAAACAGACCGCCGCCGAGGCCGTCAACGTGATCGAAAAGAAGGCCAGCGACACCGGCAAGAAGATCAGGAAGGCCGCCGGCGAAGCGCGCAAGAAGGTCGATTCGGCAAAGAAGACGGTCGAGAAGAAAGTCGCCAGCGCAAAGAAAACCGCCAGCAAGAAGATCGCCGCCGGCAAGAAAGCCATCGACAAGGAAGTCACCAAGGCGAAGAAGGCGGTCAAGAAGAACGTCGACTCGGCGAAGAAGACCGTTGCTGCACAACGCAAGACCACCGGCAGCAAGGTCGCCAAAGCCAAGGCCGAGGTGAAGACCGCGCTGGCCGCCAGGACATCGGCAAAGAAAGCCGCCACCAAACCGACAGCCGCGAAAAAGGTGACCGCGAAGAAAGCAACCGCGAAAAAGGCCGCAGCCACCAAGGCGCCGGCAAAGCAGGCGGTCGTGAAAAAAGCTGCGGCGAAGAAAACTGCGGTGAAGAAAAGCACCACGAAGAAAACCACGACCGGCAAAGCGGCAGCCAGCAAGCCCGCCGTAAAGAAAACCGCCGTAAAGAAGGCGACAGCCACCAAGGCACCAGCAAAGAAGGCAACTGCCAAAAAAGCCGTAGCCAAGGCCGTCAAAACGCCGGTCGCAAAGAAAGCTGCGGTGAAAAAGGCAGCAGCCAAGGCCCCTGCGAAAAAGACCGCCGCGAAGAAGCCTGCCGCCAGCAAGGCGGTGAAGAAGACGGCCGCGAAGAAGTAACTCCCACGCCCCGCATCTTCCGGATGCGGGGCGTTTTCTCCACAGCATCAGATAGCGGCCGGCGCCCCCGCACGCAGCCCGAAGCTGCGCCACAGCACCCACAGCCCAAGCGCCAGCACCAGCAGCGACAACAGCACCAGCAGCGCGGCCCAGAACCAGTGCGGCCCGCCCAATCCCTGCGCCATCTGCATCGTGTCCGAGGCCAGTTCACCGGCGCCGGTGCGTGCGCCACGCTGGAACAGGCCGCCCAGCCGCGACAGCGTCGCCAGGCACAACTGCACCGCGACAAAGCCGGTGAAGGCCTGCACCAGCATCCCGGATGCACGCCACGCCACCGCACTGGCCAGCGCCGCACACACCAGCACAAGACCCGCTGCGAAAAGATTGCGCACCCACAGCACCAGCGCCACCAGCAGCAGCATCCCGAGCACGCCCAGCGTGGCGCGCGCGAGGGTTTCCTTTCGTGCCGCCACGAACAGCAGCAACGCCAGCAATGGCGGCATGCCCGGCCCACCGGCCGCGATCCATGCCGATTGCAATCCGCCGCCGCTGCCGCGTGTCATCGCCACACCGGAACCATCGGCATAGACCCGCAGCGACTCGAAGCCGCCGCCCGACACCAGCGCCGCGATACCGTGCCCGAACTCATGCACCAGCGTGGCCACCACCACCTGCGGCCATGCGATCCACGCCGCCGCCGGCCACAGCCACGGCAGAACCACCAACAGCAGCGACAGCGCCACAGCCCATAGCAGCGCGGTACGGGTGCGACCGACGCCGTCTTGCTGCGGAAATCCCGCTCTGGCCGGCCAGGATTCGGAAAGTTGGCCCGCTTCGTGCTTCATACCCTGCACATCCTGAAATTCCGGACCCTGGCCATGATTTGCATCACCCTGCTGAACGCCCTGCTGCTGCCGCTGCTGGACTGGTCTGCCGCCATCGCTCAAGGGCTTGGCCATGCGCTTCAGGGTACACTGTGCACCGATCCGAGCCCTGCTGCCGACCCGTTCGCCGACCTCGACTGAACGCACAGGCGCCGAAGCTGACACTTTGCGTCACCTGCCGGCACGGGTCGATTCCTGCCCCTGCCGTGCCCCTCCATGACTCCCGCACCTTTGCCTGCCGGCGACACCGCCGCCGTACCCCTGCGTCCCATCAGCCTGGTCGGTTTCGACGCCGACGACACGCTCTGGCACAGCGAAACCTGGTTCCAGGCCGCACACGCCGAATACGAGCGCATCCTCTCGCCCTACCTTGATCTGGCCGATGCCGGTCTGCACGAGCGCCTGTTGGCGACCGAACGCGCCAATATCGCGTTTTTCGGTTACGGCGCCAAGGGCATGACCCTGTCGATGCTGGAAACCGCGATCGCGATGACCGAAGGCCGCATCGCGGCCGCCGATCTTGCCCGCATCATGCAACTGGGCAAGGACGTGCTGCGCCATCCGGTGGAATTGCTGCCGGACATCCGCAGCGCGGTCGAGGCGGTCGCCGCCACGCACCGGATCGTGCTGATCACCAAGGGCGATCTGTTCCACCAGGAAGCCAAGATCGCCGCCTCCGGCCTGGCCGACCTGTTCACCCGGATCGAGATCGTGTCGGAAAAGGATCCGGCCGCCTATGCCCGCGTCATCCGCGAATGCAACGGCACCCCGGAACACTTCGCGATGATCGGCAACTCCTTGCGTTCGGATATCGCGCCGGTGCTCAAACTCGGTGGTTGGGGCGTGCACATGCCCTACCCGGTGACCTGGGCGCACGAGATGATCCATGACGTGGCCGACGACGATCCGCACGTGGAACGGATTGATTCGGCCGCACAGATTCCGCAGGCCATTGCGCGGCTGGAAGTGCGCGCCGCGGTGCGTCGGCCCGCTTGATCACGGGGATCGGTTCAGCCGCTGTTGCAGCTGGCGACGACGATTGAAGCCACGTTCACGTGCACTCGGCGACTCTCGCCGTACGCCGGACCTGCGGCGGATTCATGGGAGATCAACCATGCGTATCCTTTCCCTGCTCGCTTCGGCCCTGTTGCTAACGCTGGGTCTTGCGCTGGCTCCAGCAGCCAAAGCCCATGGCCCGGACACCCGCATCTGGGTATCCATCGGAGATGTGGTGTTCAGTGCCGGACATCCGTACCACCGGCACCTGCACCATCCGCTGCATGTGGTCCATGGCGGCCCCGCACCGCGCTATTACTATCGCGCCCCGCCACCGCCGCGCCCGCACCATTACCGTCATCGCGCTCCGGTGAAGGTCTACGCGCCGGGTGTCTATCCGCACTATTACGCGCATGGTCACCACCATCGTCCGCCACCGCCTCCGCCGCGCCCCGGTTATCCGCGCTACAGGCCCGGATACGGACGCTGAGCCGGACAAGTTCATCATTTCGCGACAAGGGCCGTGCATGCACGGCCCTTTTGCTTTCCAGTGTCCGGGATGTGCCCAGACGTTTGCCCTGCAAGCGGCGGCAGATCAATACAGGCTGAAGCGGATCGGCACCTCGCCCCAGGCTTCGACCGCGTGACCGCGATGCAGTGGCGCGGCGAAGCGCCAGCTTTTCGCGACATGGCGCCGCTCGGCGCGATCCAGTTCGGCATGGCCGCTGCCACGCACCACCGTCACCTGGCGCGGCCAGCCATCGGCACCGATATGGATGCGCAGCAGCACTTCACCCTGCCAGCCCATGCGCCGCGCCCGTGCCGGATACGGGGGCGGCGGCGCCTGCAACAGCGCCAGGCTGACGTGGCCACCGGGTTTCGGAAGTGTGGCGACATCGCCGGAGCCTGACGGCGGCAGATCGGGCACCACGGTTTCGCTGGGCGCGGCCACCGATTCAAGCGCGAACACCGGTTCTTCCTGCAACGGCAATGGTCGTGGTTGCGGCTGCGACTGGCTTGCCGGCCGTGTGGGCGCCGAAGGCATCGGCGGCGGTGGTGGCATCGCGACGGCCGGCGGAGTCGGCACGATATCGACCTGGATCGCCGCCGGCACAACGCGCTGCGGGCGCGGTTCCCGTTCCGGCACCGCCAGGCTCATCGCCAGCAATACGGCCAGGTGCGCAGCCAGCACCAGACTGCCGGTGCCGATGCGCAGCGGCGACGGGGAATCCTGTGGAAACAACACGGTTGCACTCATCACTGCCTCCTTCGGGTGGGGTTCCCGGGAGTGCAACGCGGCGATGCGATGAACGGGGTTGGCCGGTGGGGCCGAATGGACGGATCAGGCTTCCAGATCACGCTTCCAGATCAGGAATCAGCCGGTTTTCCAGCCAGGCGATCATGTCCTTGATACGCAGCTTGCGCTTCTTCATCCGGCTCAACTGCAACTGATCGACCCAGACCTCCTGCGACATCCGCGCGATGGCCTCGTCCAGTTCACGGTGTTCACAGCGCAGCTGCGCGATCTGCTGGACGATGTCGGCGGTTTCGGTCATGGGCGCGCAAGGGTGCGGGAAACGGCAGGCCCAAGCTTACGGCTTGCCTGTGCTGCGGAAAAGCCCGGGTACAATGCCGTTCCGATGCGCACCGCCGTGCCGGCATCCGCGCCGCTGGTCCTTCGCCCTTTCCCAATGAATGCAACACGCCGATGAACGTCGCTGCCCGCAAGCAGGAACTTGAACAGAACAAGCTCGCCAAACGACTGCGCCGCCAGACCGGCCAGGCGATCGCCGATTTCGGCATGATCGAGGAAGGCGACCGGATCATGGTTTGTCTTTCCGGCGGCAAGGACAGCTACACCATGCTCGACATCCTGCTGCAATTGCAGGCGCGTGCGCCGGTGTCGTTCGAACTGGTCGCGGTGAACCTGGACCAGAAACAGCCCGGCTTTCCCGAACACGTGCTGCCCGAATACCTGGCCTCGCTCGGCGTGGAACACACGATCCTGGAGCAGGACACCTATTCGGTGGTCAAGCGTGTGGTGCCCGAAGGCAAGACGATGTGCTCGCTGTGTTCGCGACTGCGGCGCGGTGCGCTCTATACCCACGCCACCGTCGGCGGCTTCACCAAGATCGCGCTTGGCCACCATCGCGACGATATCGCGGCCACATTTCTGATGAACCTGTTCTTCCACGCCAAGCTGGCCTCGATGCCGCCCAAGCTGCTCAGCGATGATGGCAAGCATGTGGTGATCCGGCCGCTGGCCTATTGCAAGGAAGCCGATATCGCGCGCTATGCCGAACAGCGCGGCTTCCCGATCATTCCCTGCACGCTGTGCGGCTCGCAGGAGAACCTGCAACGCAAGCAGGTCGGTCGCCTGCTGGCCGAATGGGACCGCGAGGCGCCCGGCCGTGTGGATCAGATCGTGCGTGCGCTGGGCGATGTGCGGCCTTCGCAGCTGGCCGACCGCAACCTGTTCGATTTCCATGCGCTGGGCCGGCGCAGCAGCGGTGCCCTGCCCGATACGCACGCCTGGCTGGCCGGTGAGCCGGCCGGTTCCCGCGAGGAGCTGGACGACAGCACCGCACCCCGCAAAAACACCACCCAGGCCGACAACGGCCTCTCCATTCTGGCCAGCTGAGCGGCCCGCCGAACACCCACCCATTCCGAGTCTCGAATCCCGATGCTTTTTCGCAATCTGACCTTGTTCCGCTTCCCGCTGTCGCTGCGCGAAGCCCTTGAAACCCTGCCCGAGCGCCTGCCCGAACACGCGCTGCGCCCGCTCGGGCCACTGGAGCTTTCCACCCGTGGCTTCGTCTCGCCGTTCGGGCGCGGCGATGAAGCGCTCTCGCACCGCGTCGGTGACTGCCTGCTGCTGAACCTGGGCGGCGAGGACAAGATCCTGCCTGCCGCCGTGGTCAACCAGGCGCTCAACGAAAAGCTCGACGCCATCCGCGAACAGGAAGGCCGCAGCCCCGGCGGGCGCGAACGCAAGCGCATGAAGGATGAAGTCCTGACCGACCTGCTGCCGCGCGCCTTCGCCCGCCCGAGCCGGATTGCGGCCTATCTGGACCTGTCGCTGGGCTGGCTGGTGGTGGATTCGTCCAGCCGCAAGAACGCCGAAGCGGTGGTGTCGGCGATCCGCGAAGCGCTGGGCTCGTTCCCCGCGCTGCCGGTCAATGCCGAATCCAGCCCGCGCGCGATCATGACCGGCTGGATCGGCGGCGAACCGATGCCCGATGCCTTCATGCTCGGAGACGAATGTGAACTGCGCGATCCGGTCGATGCCGGCGCCATCGTCAAATGCCGCCGCCAGGAGCTGGACAGCGACGAAGTGCGCGAGCACTTGAAGGTCGGCAAGCAGTGCTTCCACCTTGGCCTGGTATTCGCCGAGCGCCTGTCCTTCGTGCTGGGCGAGGACATGGTGGTGCGCAAACTCAAGTTCCTGGAAACCGCGACCGAATCGCTGGAAAAGGACGACCGCCAATCGCTCGAAGCCGAAGTCGACGCCACGTTCGCGCTGATGAGCGGCGAGCTGCGCGTGTTGCTGGAGCGGCTGGAAACCGAGTTCTCGCTGAGCTCGGCCGACGCCTGAGTGCATGCTGATGCGCCGCATCCGACCACAGCAGCGCGACACCATCCCGGTACGCCTGCCCAATGGTCGTGAAGTGGCGCTGCTACGCGTGCGCGACCCGCGCGCGCGCCGGCTGCGGCTGCTGGTTTCCGAACGCGGCCCGCGCCTGACGATTCCACCCGGCGCCAGCAACGATCAGGCGCAACGCTTCCTCGACCAGCATCTGCATTGGCTGGCCGACCAACTGGAAGAAGATCCGCAGGCACCGGCAACCGGGCCGCTGATTCCCGGCGAGCCGGCACAGGTGCGCCTGCGCGGCGAATGGCTGGAAGTCCACTGGCAAACCGCGCGCTGGCTGCACGTGGCGCAGGACGGGCAGGCACTGCTGATCGGCCTGCCGGATGAAGTGCGGCCCGACGCGCTACGCCGCACCCTGCACGAGTTCTACCTTAGCCAGGCGCGCGCCGATGTCGGGCGCTGGCTGCCGCGCTATCTGGACGGGCTGCCACGCCCGCCAAGGGAATGGAAGATCCGCCCTCTGACCTCGCTGTGGGGTTCGCTCAGCGCCTCAGGCACGATGTCGCTGGATCTGGCGCTGGCGCTGGCGCCGCCGGCAGCCTTCGAATACGTGCTCGTGCACGAGTTGTGCCATCTGTTGCAGGCCAACCATTCGCCCGCGTTCTGGCACGAGGTGGAACTGCGCTTCCCCGATTGGCGCCTACAGCGCCGCTGGCTGCGCGAGGAAGGCATGGACATCAAGCGCGAACTGCGCCAGCTGATCCAGTAACCGCCCATCCCCCGCGCGCGGCATGGCGTAATGCAGGTTTCAGCCCGTGACTGCGGGATCCCAATCACCGGCATGGCGCCGGATCAACGCGGCCAGCAGGTCGGCATGCGCGGCATCGGCGTTCAGCGCCGGGATGTAGCGCAGCTCCTTGCCACCCGCCTCACTGAAGAACTCCGCGTTCTGCATCGCGATTTCCTCCAGTGTTTCCAGACAATCCACGGCAAATCCAGGGCACACCACGTCCAGATGGGTGATGCCGCGCCGGCCCAGCGCGCGCACGGTCTGGTCGGTATAGGGCGTCAGCCATTTCGCCTTGCCCAGGCGCGACTGGTAGCTCAGGGTCCAGTCCGATTCGCTCAGACCCAGCCTTGCCGCGATGGCCCGGGCGCTGGCTTCGCACTGCGCCGCGTAGGGATCGCCACGTTCGATGCAGCGCTCCGGGATGCCGTGGAAGGAGAACAGCAGATGGCCCGGAATCTTCTGGCGCGCGCGATGTTCGGCGATCTTGTCGACAACCGCCCCGATCCATGCCTCATCCTCGAAATAATCCCCGATCAGGCGTAGTTCCGGCCAATGCCGCCAGGTTGCCAGTTCAGCGGTCACCGCATCGAACACCGTGGCCGTGGTCGTGGCCGAATACTGTGGGTACAGCGGCAGCACCACCAGCTTGCGGATGCCGCGCTCGCGCATATCACGCAGGCGGCTGGCGATGTCCGGCTCGCCATAACGCATAGCCAGCACCACCTCGGCCCGGCCGTGCAGGCGCTGCTGCACCGCGGTGGTCAGGTCTTCGCTGAACACGCGCAACGGCGATCCACGCTCTGTCCACACCGCTTGGTAGGCGGCGGCCGAACGCGGTGCGCGGAACGGCAGGATGATGCCGTACAGGATCGGATACCAAAGCACGCGGGGTAATTCAACGACGCGCTGATCGGACAGGAACTCGGCAAGATAACGCCGCAATGCCGCCGCGTTCGGCGCAGATGGCGTACCCAGATTCACCAGAAGCACGCCGTAGCGGCTCCCGGGTGCAGTCGGGCTTTCCGGGGGTTGGGAAGAATTGAAGGACATTCAGGCCTCGGCTCGGGCGCAGGCTGGAGCCGATCTCGGCGCTAACGCCTTGATCGAAGTAGGAGAAATGGTATGCTGGCACCAGCGCCCGCAGGTTTCATAAAAGCAGAGGCGCAGTGACGACCACGCCCGAATACTACTAGAAGGACGACGTTGATGCGTCCCAGCCCGCTCCGGTGGCTTCTTGCCTCCGTGATCATGCTTTCCCCTTTGCCGGTACTGGCTCAGGCCACCGCCTACGTGTCCGCGTGGGACACGCTTTATCGTCTGGATCTGGCCACCGGGCAGGCCAGCAGGATCGGCAATGGTATCGGCTTCAACGATGTCGAAGGTCTGGCAATCTCGCCTCAGGGCATCCTGTATGGCGTGGCCGACGGCACCGCCGGCAGTGGTTCGGAACTGACCGATTTCCTGATCCGGATCGACACCACCACCGGCGTCGGCACACTCGTCGGCGCCATGCCCGGGCTGTCCGGGCAAGGGCCGAACAACCAACTCGATTACGGCCTGGCCTTCACCTGCGACGGCAGGCTGTGGGCCTCGTCTGACACCACCGGCCTGCTGTGGGAAGTGGACCCGTCCAACGCAACGGTGCGGGAAGTCGGCAATACCGGCGCACCACTGAGCGGCCTCGGCGGACGCGGCAACCAGCTTTACGGGATCGGTGTGCAGAACGGTTTCGGCGACCGCGCCCAGCAGGCGCTGTACCGCGTTGACCCGAGCAACGCCCGGGCCAGCCGCATCGGCAGCCTCGACATGAACCTGACACTGAGCAGCAGCGGTGCCGATTTCGATGCCAGCGGCACGCTCTGGGCCACGCTGGACTCGCAGCCACCCGATGTCGATGTGCCCAGCCGCCTGGCACGCATTGATCTTGAAACCGGACAGGCCCAGGTGGTCGCCAGCATTTCCGGCATCACCCACAACGTCAGCGTGCGCGGTATGGCGATCGCACCACCGGCCGGCTGCGGCGATTCGAACAACGGCGGCGGCATCGGCGGCCCCGGCGGCTTGGCGGTGCATCCGGTCCCCGGCCCCGGTGTGCCGGTGCTGGTGGTATTCGGATTGATCGCGCTCGGGCTTGGCGGTCACAGCCTGCGACGCGGCTGAGCCTTGCGCACCCGGTACGGATTTGAGCCGGTATTCATATCCCACTTCCCATACTCGGGCTTCATTGCCCCGGCCCGGAGATTTCGATGCCCCGTCTGCTGCTTGCCCTGCTTTTCGCCCTGCCCATGCTCGCCCTCGCCCTGCCGGCACAGGCCACCGACGATGAAGAAGAGCGCCTGGAGCGCGCGGTCGAGGTGCTGTCCGAAGTCATGCGCATGCCCGAGCACGCGATCCCGCGCAAGATGCTCGAAGACGCCTACGCCGTCGCGGTCATTCCGAACGTGGTCAAGGCCAGCTTCGTGGTCGGTGGCCGGCACGGCAAGGGCGTGATCTCGATCCGCCTGCCGGATGGCACCTGGAGCACGCCCAGTTTCATCAGCCTGACCGGCGGCAGTGTCGGCTTCCAGGCCGGGGTGCAGTCGACCGACGTGGTGCTGGTGTTCCGCTCGGCGCGCGGCGTGGATTCGATCGTCAACGGCAAGTTCACGCTCGGGGCCGATGCGGCCGTGGCGGCCGGCCCGGTCGGGCGCACCGCGCAGGCTTCAACCGATGGCCAATTGAAGGCGGAAATCTATTCCTACTCGCGTTCGCGCGGCCTGTTCGCCGGAGTTGCACTGGATGGCGCGGTGATCTCGATCGACCACCGTGCCAATGCCCGCGCCTACGGCCGCAACACCACGCCGCGCGCCGCGTTCGAAGGCCGCGTGCGCAAGTCGCCGGCAGCGGTGGTCGACTTCCGCGACCGGCTGGAAGAGTACAGCGCCGGTTGAAGTCGGACTTCATGCCGGTGCTTCATGCACCGGCCCCGGCCGCTGCGCTATCCTGCCGGTTTCCCACACTCCACGAGGCACCTGCCATGGGCAGTTTCAGTATCTGGCACTGGTTGATCGTGCTGCTGGTGGTCGTACTGCTGTTCGGCACCAAGAAGTTGCGCAACGTGGGCTCGGACCTGGGCAGCGCGATCAAGAGCTTCCGCAAGGGCCTGCAGGAAGACGAGCCGGAAAAGCTCGACCACCCACCCAAGCCCGAAGCCGACAGCGCCGCGCACGAGCGCGAACCCGCTCCGGACCGGAAGGCAGACTGACGCGGGTCGGCAACGATGTTCGAGGTAAGCCTGGTCGAACTGGCGGTGATTGCGCTGGTGGCCCTGCTGGTGCTCGGGCCGGAGAAACTGCCGCGTGCCGCCCGCACCGCCGGTCTGTACCTGCGCAAGGCCCGCGCCAGCTGGTACTCGATCCGCTCCGATATCGAACGCGAACTGGCCGCCGAAGACCTCAAGAGCGCGCTGAAGGACACCCGTCGCCAGCTGCGCTCCAGCGCGCAGGAGATCGGCGACGGATTGCAGCCCTCCCCGGCCAGCACGAAAACCGCTTCAGCCACGCCGGCATCCGAGCCCGCCGCAGCACAGGAAACCGCTGCGCCCGACACCGCGCCCGAGCCGGCCGATGACATCGAGCCTCCCCTCCCGGCTGAAGCCGCCGATCCACACGCCGGCCACCGGCAACGCGACCGGCACACGCCATGAACTCGGCCGATGAAGCCCCCGAACAGAGCCTGATCGGCCATCTGGTCGAACTGCGCGCACGCCTGCTGCGCGCGGTGCTGGCCGTGCTGCTGGTGTTCATCGCGCTGATTCCGTTCGCCGGGCGCATCTACGCGGTGCTGGCCGAACCTTTGCGCGCCAAGCTGCCCGAAGGCGCGCAAATGGTCGCGATCGATGTCGCCAGCCCGTTCTTCGCACCGATCAAGCTGGCGTTCTTCGTCGCCGTGGTGGTGGCGATGCCGATCGTGCTTTACCAGCTCTTCGGCATCGCGCTCGAATGCGTGGCGGTGATGACCGACATCAGCCGCTATCTGGATTTCGTGCTGGTGCTGTTCCTGGCCTTCGGCTTCAGTTTCGAGGTGCCGGTGGCGGTGGTGATCCTCGTGCTGCTGGGCTGGGTCAGTGTCGAACAACTGCGCGAGGCGCGCTCGTATGTCATCGTCGGCGCCTTCGTCATCGCCGCCGTCGTCACCCCGCCGGATGTCATTTCGCAGCTGATGCTGGCCATTCCCATGTGCCTGCTCTACGAACTGGGCCTGATCGTCTCGCGCGCACTGGTGCGGCGCCAGGCCGATGTCCCGGCCGACCCGGGAGCGTGAACCATGGATCGAACCGAACGCATCAACCTGCTGCACCGCAACCTCAGCAGCGCGCGCTATCCGGTCCCGGTGCAGCGCCTGATGGACGAACTGCAATGCTCGCGCGCCACCGTCTACCGCGACATCGCCTTCCTGCGTGACGTGCTGCGCGCGCCGGTGGAAACCACCGAAGAACCCGCCGGCTTCCGCTACGCGCTGGACGAAGCCGAACGTTTCGAGCTGCCCGGCCTGTGGCTGAGCCCGGACGAACTGCATGCGCTGCTGGCCACCCACCAGCTGCTGGCCCAGTCCGGCCCCGGCGGATTTCTGGCCGAAGCGCTGGAACCGATCCGCGACCGCATCGACGAACTGCTGTCCGAACAGGCCGGCGGCAAGCGCTGGCCGGTCGAACGTATCCGCGTCATCACCAGCGGCACCCGCATCACCGACCAGGCCACCTTCCGCGCCGTGGCCGGTGCCGTGCTGCAACGCCGCCAACTTTCGTTCGAATACCGTGCCCGTTCCACCGGCGCCACCACCCGCCGTCAGGTCTCGCCGCAGCGCCTGACCCACTACCGCAACAACTGGTATCTGGACGCCTGGGACCACGAACGCAACGCGCTGCGCAGCTTCTCGGTTGACCGCATCGCGCAGGCGCGCGCGCAGCACGACACCGCCACCGACGTGCCCGAAGCCGATCTGGACCAGCAGCTGTCCTCCAGCTACGGCATCTTCTCCGGCCCACCCAAGGCCTGGGCCACGATCCACTTTTCGCCACGCGCCGCGCGCTGGGCCGCCGAGGAACGCTGGCACTCGCAACAGCAAGGACAATTCCTGCCCGACGGCAGCTACGAACTGCGCCTGCCCTACAGCAACTCGCGCGAACTGCTGATGGACATCCTGNNTGCCCGCCAACCGCATCGGCTACACCGTGATGTCGCTGGGCCAGCTCAAGATCCTGCAGGAAGTGATCACCCTCAGCGTGTTCGTCCCCTTCGCCTTCTTCTACATGAAGGAGCCGTTGAAGCTGGATTACCTGTGGGCCGGCCTGTGCATCCTCGGCGCGGTGTTTTTCATCTTTCGGGGTGGGATGGGTAATGCGTAATCCGGATGTGCTGAAGTAGGGCCATGAAGATTCTTCTGCTCGGCGCCACCGGCCTGGTCGGCAGCCACGTGCTCGAACTTGCGCTCGCAGACGCGCGCATCAGCGAGATCATCGCCCCAACCCGCCGCCCGATGCCGGAACGCACCGGCCTTTTCGCACCGCTGGTGGATTTCGACCACCTGCCCGAACACGCACCATGGTGGCACGCCGACGCCGTGATCTGCGCGCTCGGCACCACGATGAAAAAGGCCGGCTCGCGCGAAGCCTTCCGCCGCGTCGATCACCACTATCCGCTTGAAGCTGCCCGCCTTGCCCGCCGCCACGGCGTACCGGCCTTCGCGCTCAACTCGGCCACGGGCGCCGACCCGGATTCACGCTTCTTCTACAACCGGGTCAAGGGCGAACTGGAACGCGACCTGCATGCACTCGGATTCGCATCGCTCACCCTGGTGCGACCCGGACTGATCAGCGGCCCGCGCACCGAATTCCGCCTTGGCGAACGCGCCGCCGAAGTGCTGCTGAAAACCACCGGCCCCTTGCTGGCACGCCGCTGGCGGATCAATCCAGCGCCTAACATCGCCCGTGCCATGCTGGAAGCGGCGGTGGCCGGCAAGACTGGCGAACACACCATCGAATCAGCCGAACTGGCCTGAAGCAGCACCGCACAGGCTTGCAGCAGGACGGTGCTTTCAATCTGTGGGAACCGCAGACACCGCGCCAACCCCACCAGAAAAATTTGAGCCACTCGAACAGGGCACTTTCGACTGGAGGTTGATACTAAAAGTGTTCACACGGAATTCGATTCTGCACATTGCGCAAGCAGGTCATCTATGCGTACTTCACTCCACGCTTCGATATATCTCCCTGCTGCACGAATGTTCAGCACCTTCATGAACCCCCGGAATGCCGACTCTGATGCCTTCAACCGCTCATCTTGATCCAGTCGTCGGAGAATACCTTTCGCCAATGGAATTCTGCTTCCAATCTGCGCCCGCTCGATGAGGCTCGAACGGATATCTGCAGTTGAAAGAATAAGGCGAAGGGCGCTTTCAGGGTCTTCCGGACGAAGCGACGCAGCAATGTGATGGTTCCACCATAGTCGTGAAATCGCATGGTCATCCCGGCAACCGGTCCAGCTTGAAGCAAAGAAATGCTTCCGCGCCGCTTCGGCGACACGGCCTTCCGGAAGGTTACGAAGCCAGCGCTCACGCGAATACTGGATAGCCTCAACATGACTCAACCTGATCCATATCCTGTCTTCGCGCGCGAGAGACGGGGTCATGGAGGCCAATACTCCGCCGACAAGCATCGAGTTGCGAACCTCGGCCTCACGACCCTTGCCCAGAACCAAGTCTTTGAGTGGTTCCAGATCAGCTCTAATGGAGAGCGGAATTCGCCAGTCACCGCTGGCCTCAAGGTCCTCAAACCCCGACTCCCGATAGCGATCGACATGCTTTTCCAGATTGTCGGCAAGAAAATCCGCAACCTGTTGGCCTACATAGAGCAGTCTGCTCATTTGTCCTCCTCATTGAACAGCGTATGCAGGAGACCGAGCGGACCCTCCAGGAGTTGCTGTGCAGCACTCGCAAGATCGGTGCTCTGATCCAGCGTGATGCCTTCACTGCCGCAGCGGGCTGCTATTACACGGTGCCAGCGCATGCTTTCGCTTCCCGGGGTACGCATGACGTCAAGGGCATTCATCACAGCCGGCAGAAAAAGTGACGGCAAAAGAAGATCTCTCATGCTCGTTCCACGGATCCCGTAGATGGTGTCGTACAGCCTGCGATCCACTTCGATCTGGATTGCCTCGCTATCCAGCCCTACAAGGAACAACCCATCTCGAACATCGTCGTTGGCAACGAGACGAAAAATCGATTCCATTGGAACGAGCTTGTCCAGTCCTGCCTGAAACCAATGGATACTGCTGGCTGCAATCACCTCTCCCGATTGGATTTTCCGCGTATGGGCCGGGTATTCAGAGGCAATATGCTCTGAATGGAGAAGCACGTCACGGACAGCAGCAACTACGGCCTGAATTGCCACTCGCCCCCGCAACTCGCCCCCGGTAAAATCCAGACGGAAATTGGCCTCAGAAATTGGAACGAATTTCTGGAAATAGGTTTCCAGGGACTCGACCACAATACTGACATTAGCAAGATTGCTATAGATGAGTTTTTCAACACTCGGATCGTCAAGCGTGAATTGCCCCTTGAGCACCACCTCCCCTGCACCCGGAACCTCCTCGACCTCCAGTTCGATGTCGAACAGCCTGTCACCGTAGTCATCGGTATGAGGCGAAAGAACAGGGTGGGCAAACGCTGTCGAGGGCCTAATCAACATCGCCGGACTCCTCCTCCACATGGGTCAATACGACGCGAATGGGACCAGTGTATGGCTCGGCAAACTCCACTTCCACCCTTGTTCGCTCCCCTTCTTGCAGTTGAATTAACGGAGTTTTTCCGCATCGTTCGCCATTGATTGTCACGATATCCAATGGTTCATCACTGGCAGCACCTGTCAGAAGCACCTCCAGACGTGCTTGGCCTGAATCCTGCGGCTCAAGGCTGATTGTCCGCATATTGCTGCGGACGGGATTAGCCAGATGGCTGCGAAGAGACCGGAATGCGATGGATTTCCCCCCGCGCCCTCCTTGCGACCCCCTTCCACGACCAGGCCGGGACCCCGTGGTGCGGCCGCCCCCAACACCATTGGCCTTGCGGCCGCCTGCCGAGCCACTTTCTCCATCTGGCCCTGCCCCCACAGGACGAATGGCACTTGTCCTGGGTTTGATTCTGATCCGCTCAGGGTTGGTCTGACTGTTACCCGGATCTGGAAGCTCGCCCCGCGTTTCCGGTGTGGTGAAGAACCTGTTCATTTCATCCAGAAGCATCTCTGCTTCCGGGGGAGTGGAGGCCTGCTCCTTGATTACTTCCCGGAGCCAGACAGCCAACTTCCGCATCCCAGCACGGACCTTGCGCTTCTCCCTCGGATCATCAAGCCGGTCTGCGGAGAGCTCATCATGCCTCGGGTTTTCCAGATCCCGAACCCTTCCACTGGTTTCGATATCGATGGGCTCAACCACGCCAACGAAATCGCGACAAAGGCTGAACCTGGCCAAGGGGTGCCCGAAATGACCAAGGTTATCTGTGAGGAACATTCCATTGCGAAGGAAGCCGATTCTTCTCGGCAAACCAGGTTTTTCTAACAGACGGAACCGGAAGCCTCCGATCCCATCAAAGTTCTGCTCGAACACTCTGGTATCGGGCGAGATAAGGGCCTGATACAGAGTAAATGCAAACGCAAGGTCCGCGGATGAGCCAGTGTCTTCCGCAGCCTTGAGGATTGCTTCGTGCTCGAAGAGGAAATTCAAGCTGGACCCATCGATCTCGATCGGATCCGCACCTTCACGGATGACACTGAAACTTACAGCCCCATCAAGGATTGCTGCAAAGAAGTTGCGGACGAGCGATTCCGCCATCTGCCACTCCCAGCCATCTTCAGACAGGAACCCCAAAGACCCCACTGTCGTTCCCGTTTCGGACCGACGCAACCACCCTGGAACCTTCGCGGAATCGGCAATCGCCTGGAATTCGGCCTGCCCGCAATAGCCGATACCCCGCTTCTCGTCTCCGGCGTGGTCGGTATGAGAGACGAGGATGGCTTTCCCTTGGGCAAGGAACTGCTGTCCATCAGTATCCCCATACAACGTGGAGTAGAACACTGTCCGGAATTGCGACACTGCGAAAGCCGCGTTCTTGCCGATTCCAAATGAGCCGCCGGCGTCGGAGCTGCTTTTCTGGCTAACGCCGGAACCTTTAACCAAAGCGTGGAAGGGCTTACCCGGATCCGACGGCCCAACCAAACCCGTTGTTCCGTAATCTTCCACTGTCAAAACGCTGATCGTCGGCTTTCGGATCGCCTCGCAGGCACGCTCGAAAAACTGCGAGTCTTTCCGAATATTTCTCCGCGTTGAGCGCGACAAGCACGCGTCCACCGTCGCTTGAAGTGCTTCCACGCCAGGGATCGACTCCCGGGGCACCATCATCTGACGAAATACCATTCGGATCGGACGATGCGCTCCAGCCACATCCTTCAGACAAGCATCGAGACTGTTCTGGGCGCTTTCCCGCGCAAGCCCGGGGAATGGTGATCCTTTGAATGTTTCTATCCCCGCGTGACCAAGCCCCTCTTCCTCCTGACCTTCATTGGTAAGGAAACGCCACTCCAAAGTCATTGATTCCCCCTGTTCCTTGATCCGGATGTCACTGCAACTGCCGCTTGATCAGCCCCGGGCGACGCTTGCGGATTGCCTCGTCAAAAAAATCCCTGAACGAGAGTACATTGGGCTGATTTTTGTAACAGGCCTCGCCGCTTTCCTTCAGAGACTCCGGAACCACCAACTGGATGCCAGCGCTAGCCATTTCTGAGATTGATGTCGACGCAACCCGATCATCCACTGTAGCGAGATATATGTCACAGTTCAGCCGCTCGCTGGAGACCTGCTTCCACCTCTCCCGCAGTGTCGTCTTGGCCGCGAGCACCAGTGCATCGGATTGAGCCCGGGTTTTGCTGTTGAGGGTGTACAGATCCGGCATCACAAAGTCCGGGCGACGGCCGCCAGTCACGGCCTGCTCCTTGAAGCGGACGTTTCCCGCTTCAAGCGCAGCAGCGATGTGATGTTCAAACGAGCGTCCGGCGCGGGTCTTTCGCTGCTGGCTTGCACTGAGCAGGACCGCATCGATTTCTGGATAACGCCGCACCACAGCAGAAGGCAGGTCCGAGTCCTTACACAAGATGGACAGAAGCTCGGAAGCCCTTCGCCGCAGTTCATGCCCCCGGTATATCCGGTACTCGATCTCGCGACTGATCGTCATGATGGCGTCACCGGGAGCAGCAATCTTCCATGGGTCAAAGACTCCCAATCCCTGCTCTCTCAGCCACTGATCACGGGCCTCTTTTGCAATTGCGGCCGGGTCGGGAATGGCGGCGTATTGGGTTGCTAATTTGGCCAAGGTGCCATCCCGAATTGCATCGCTGAACTGTGCGATCAGCTCTTCTAGCTCACCCTGCCCAGCCCGCTGCGCACTTCTGAACTCCTGTGAGGAAAATATGCCGTGATGGAACTCGACCGGAAGGTCCAGCATTGTTTCCAGCAGCTCTGCCTCCTCCCCAGCGGAATCGAGGATCACGATCCACCAACCACATCCGGCTACAGGAAGGGAAAACCGGCCCGCCAATAACAGGGAAGCAGGAGTGAGGTCTTGGAACAGCGCTCTGGGAAGCCGAGTGAAATGGGTCTCAGGCCCCTTGTTGCTGTAGTGGCGCATGTTCGATGACGTGGTTTCCCCGGTCTGTGGCCAGAGCACGTTCAACCCGGCGACGAAGATGTGGGGTTTCTCGGGATTGGTTGCTTCCAAAGGTGGGAAGAACCCTGACTCCCGGATTGCAATGGGAATGTAGAACCCGGCTTGATGCTTGCCGGAATCGTCCGCCCATGAGGTGTCGTATCGGGAAAGCTTTTTGACCAGCAGTCGATCGCTTTTCTCCACCAAAGCTTGGATCTTCCACCAGAGCGGGGAACCGTCCGCAGCTTCTTCGGCGATACGCCCCCGCTCTGTCAACTCAAGTGTTCTTTGCTCCGTCATCCGAACCCCCATTCCGAATGCGTGTGGCCAAGAGCATGATGATGTCAGCTTTCTGGTCGGATGTGTTACCTCGCAACTGACATTCCCACACGGTTTCAACCTTCCAGCGCAACTCGACGAGCTTGGTCACCACCCGATTGTCCCGCTCCCGGTTGCCGCTGATCTTGTCTTTCCAGAATTCCGGGCGCGACTTTGGCCAACGAAATAGCTGGCAGTCGTGCCCGTGCCAAAAACAGCCATGCACGAACACTACAGATCGATAGCGCGGAAGAACGATGTCCGGCCTCCCCGGCAGGCCTGCACCACCAAGCCGGTAGCGGAAGCCAAGTGCATGAAGCCCTCTCCTGACTTCGAGCTCGATCCCGGTGTTCTGTCCGCGGATCCGCGACATCAACGCGGATCGCTTCTCCGAGCTGATGATATCGGCCATCAGGCAGCCTTCCTGCGCCTGCCAACCGCCTCCTCAACGTACAGGTACGGAGCCATCAACCTGGCAACCTCTGCTATGACCGGCACCACCACCGAGTTACCGAACTGCTGGTATGCACGGGTATCGGAGACGGGGATCCGGAATTCATCAGCGAACCCCATCAGGCGAGCACACTCCCGGGGCGTCAGTCGACGGGGATTCTTCTTCGCCCCTTGGCACACCAGAATTTCCGATCCATCCTTGTAGTAACGCGCAGAGAGCGTACGAGCGGTATCGCCCGATTTCACCAGTCCGTAGCCGAACCCATTGCCTCTTTCGCGGTGCTTGGCTGCGTAGTCCTGAAGGTAGTTCCAGAGCTTGTCGGACAGGGTGTACTTCTCACTCGCCTTCCCGGTTTTTTCATCGGTATAACGCCCGCTGTCGGGGTCAGGGCCATCCGCGCTGTGAAGGATGTTTGCCATTTTCGGGGCTTCGTAAAAAGGTGGAAGCGACAAGCCATCCCAAGAGAAATCCACAGGATCCCGGAAGCCCACGATAATGACCCGCTCACGGTGCTGGGGTACGAAATGCTTGCCATTGATCACCCGGTGGAAGACCTGATAGCCAAGCTCATTGGACAAAACGTCAATGATGGTCGAGAAAGTGCGGCCCCGATCATGGCTGAGCAGGTTCTTAACGTTCTCCAGCAGGAACGCCCTTGGCCGCTTCGCATCGATGATCCGGGCCACATCGAAGAAGAGAGTGCCCTGGGTCTTGTCCGAGAATCCGTGAGGACGGCCCAACGCGTTCTTTTTCGAGACACCCGCGATAGAAAAGGGCTGGCAAGGAAACCCGGCCAACAGTAGGTCGTGGTCAGGTATGTCGTGTTCGTGAACGGAAGTGATGTCCCCAGCAAATACATGATCGGGGCCATCATGGAAATTGGCCACATAGGTCTTGCGCGCGTATTCATCCCACTCGCTGGTGAACACACAGCGCCCACCCAGATTTTCAAAGGGTGTACGGATCCCACCTATACCTGCGAAAAGGTCAATGAAGGTGAACCTGCAAGGCCCGGTCGGAACCTCACCGAACGGCAGCAAACGTTGACGAATCGCGTCTGCGATATAAGGTTTGGGCTCAGTTTCCCGGACCTGCCAACGCCGGACAGTCTTGGAGGTGACACCCAAGGCGGAGCCAACCTCCCTGGGGCTGAACTGGGCCAAAGCCCGGTCAAGTAGCTCGTAAACGTTCATTGGTTACTCCGGGAATTCTGGGGACATTTTGTCCCAAATTTTCCCGTGGGGGAAGGGGTGAGTTCAACAGCCAAAGATCCCGGGGATGCGAACCCGTCTCATTGACGCCATGCAAGATCGGCAGCAGCCAGTGTGCAACTGCCCATGAGCATGCTGTAGATCTGAGCTCCTGTTATCGGTTTTGCGGCACCAATCTGCTGACGAAATGCCTCCGCAAGATGGCTTTTCCTCAAGACTCGATCAGCGCCACCCCATACTGCTATGCCCGTGTCTCAACAGTTGAGACACATCACCCAACAGATCATCTCGCGAGCAGACTCCGCCCCATGGATGATGGCCGTCTTTTCCAATTGATTGACACGTAAGCCCCGAAAACAACAAAGGCGCGACCATCACGGCCGCGCCTTTGTCATCACAATGCGTGAAGGTGATGGGGCTTACTTCGCCGCCATCAGCGCCAGCGTGGTGTCGAGCATGCGGTTGGAGAAGCCCCATCGTTGTCGTACCAGCTCAGCACCTTGATCAGGTTGCCATCCATCACGCGGGTCTGGGTGCTGTCGTAGACCGAGCTGCGGGCATCGTGGTTGAAGTCGATCGACACCAGCGGCGCGGCGTTGAAGCCGAGGATGCCCTTGAGCGGGCCTTCGCTGGCGGCCTTCACCGCAGCGTCGATTTCTTCCTTGGTAGTGGCGCGCTTGGCGGTGAAAGTCAGGTCCACCACCGAGACGTTGATGGTGGGAACGCGCATGGCGAATCCATCGAGCTTACCGGCCAGTTCCGGCAGCACCAGACCCACGGCCTTGGCGGCGCCGGTGCTGGTGGGAATCTGGCTCATCGTGGCGCTGCGCGCGCGGCGCAGGTCGGAGTGGTAGACGTCGGTCAGCACCTGGTCGTTGGTGTAGGCGTGGATGGTGGTCATCAGGCCGTGTTCGATGCCGATGCTGTCGTGCAGCACCTTGGCCAGCGGTGCCAGGCAGTTGGTGGTGCACGAGGCGTTGGAAATGATGGCCTCGCCGTTGTACTTGTCGTGGT
>LSQX01051868.1_pt1 | contig 26382 bp, 18 predicted proteins | sample 654561 | NCBI WGS metagenome assembly LSQX01 (sample SAMN04489861, study PRJNA283612) | anaerobic digester metagenome | isolation source: 4 biogas reactors fed with cattle manure at either 37C or 55C with and... | place: Denmark: Kongens Lyngby | collected 2014 | reverse complement strand
TTTGGCGACCGCAACAGCTTTGTGCTGACCGGAGATGCCGACCCGGTGCAGGTGCAGTGGTACACCAACGCCACCAGCCAGGTGAAGGTGGGCACCGACACAACCTTTAACGGCGTCATCACAGCGCCGAACGCGCAGGTGTACGTGTTTTCGCGCTGCACGGTGAACGGCGCGCTGTACGGGAAATCCGTGTGGGTCGACACCGATTCGAAGGTGAACCTGTACCCCAACTGCACGGCCTACAACTCCGACATCGACGACAGCGCTCAGGTGGCGATGTGCAACGCGCTCAGCTTCGAAGAGCTCGACTGGATTCCGGTGGGCGGCGAGGGCACCTCAGATGTCGCGCTTTCGGACATGGACGTGTCCGACGGCGACACCTCGCTGCGCGTCAATCTGTACACCGACGCCTATGTCGACCTCGAATCCGGCGCGCTCATTTCCCTGCCCTTTAGCGAAGGCGCGCAAACGGTCACCGCAAAGCTCGATGTGTTTTCGCCCAACGCTGTGCCATATGCGCAGTGGGGCGGTGAAATCGCGCTCTTTCTCATGGCGCAAGACGGCGATGTGTTTTCATACGCGGGTTCTATGATTTACGACCCGGCCGATCCCGACACCGAGTCGTTTCGCACCCTCGAAGTGGCGCTATCTCCCGAGCATGCCGCGTTGTTGATACACGGCGAGGCGTACGCCATGCTCTCGGTTTCCGCCATGAACGACCACGCGGTCTTCTACCTCGACCGCCTGCGCTTCTGCGACGAAAACGGCGCATGTAATGTCGGGTGTCCGTATGTTGGCGAACAACCGCCCATACCCCCGGCTGGTTTGCCGTCCTTTGCATCCATTGAATTTGTTGGTGGTGAAATTGCAACCAGCGCTCAAGGAATTGAATGCACAATTGCCAATCGTCTGGATGAATCGATTGTTTTTGACATAACGGCAATCTCTGAAGACCCCTTTGGAGAAAAACGAAGTATTGCGTTGGGGCGCCATGCTTTGGGTCCGGTGGCGTCAACCTCCTTTTTGATATCACCCAACGATCTTCTTCATGCAGGTGACGGTTTTACAAACAAAATAACAATTATGGCATTGGAAATTCAAAATCCCACAAACTACCCACCCATATTCTCAAAGAGATACTATCGTTCAAACGCCAATGGGCAAATTACCCATTTTTCCGAAAACGAATTCTATGAAACTTTTAACGGTGAATTATTCAAGCTTCAATCTCTCGACAATGTTCCCGAAAAAGCAATCGACAGCAATGGCATTATCACTTTGTTTAGTGGGTTTTCTGAAATAGATATGAATGAAAACGATACAGAAATGGAATTCGATACTGATATTCCAATCATCACCATTGATTAGGAAGGAACTCAAAATGAAGAAAACATTTCTCTTTATGGGTTTTATGGCGATACTCTCAAGCATTTCTATAACATCAAATGCTGGATACATTCGGTACTGTGTAAAATGGGAAGCAGACTTTTACAGGCCAGGGGGAAATGCAGACCGCGAAATTGCACATGCCACCGATAACAAATGGATCATTCCAGGAATCACCGTCTACTTGCAGGAAAAGCCCTCCACTGGGAAGCTGTCTCTAAGGCCCATAAAACTGAATAACGACGGATGCACGCCATATATCCTAACAGAACCAGCCGGAGAAAGCGTTCTACACAACTTAACAATCATGATGGATTTTGAAATTGAGGGGAATCGACACGCCAAAATCTTGCATAGAGCTGCGCCTTCTTGGGGAACAAACGACACACCATACAATTCAATTTACTCAAAACAATTTTCTCTTATAGCCGCCACACCGAGTACTGTCGAAACCATAGAAGTTGTTGTTCCTGATACGGATGAAGTAAGAGCGCTTGTCGCAGCTTCTATCGTTGGAAAAATGCATGAAGAGCTGGCTTGGCCTCCTGATACCCATATTCATATTGCGACACAACACAATGAAAAACTTTGTGGCGATCCAAATGGTGGCAGCTTTGCACTAGTCCAAATTGAAAACATGAATTCATCGTCCGCAACAGGAAAGGTGGGCCGGATTTGCATCAAAAATAATGGAACTGCTTTTTTTGTGCAAACTGTGGCGCATGAAATCGGGCACATTATTGATGCTTTTCACGATATGTATATGTCAAGTCACCCAGGCGACTATGGCGCAGATTATCGCGCAGATGAGCCTGGCGTCGCACAACCCGAAAGTCATTATTGTCAGGGTAAAGAACGCAATAGTCATCAGCTTCATTCGCGAGAATGGAGTGGGACAGCGGCTACGGAAGGTTTCGCACAATTGTTTGCGGCTGCCGTGCTGCATAAGCGAAACAACCGAAATGCATCCCTATATAGCATTACATATCCCGAGCCCTACCACTCACCAGGCGGAACATTCTTTCTAAATGTCTCTGACGAATTCCTATTTCTGCATCTAGATCCCGGTCGTACCATCAAATGGACGGACACACTATGTCGCCCACCAGCCGACTTTCCGCACTTCGGCTCCGACCGAGACTGGCAAAAATTCTTCTGGGGACTCTGGGCAGCAGAAGACCCGAGCAAACAATTTGAAGTCAGCGAAATTATCGCAATTTGGAAAGAGGTCCACAAAAACTGGAGCAGCGCGAACAATTATGAAGATTGGGATATTTACACATATTGCATTCCCAGAACCACTACCGGAGAAAAGGGTTGGACCTGCAAAAACATGCCCTGGCAAATGACAACTTCTTTACTTGTGCCTGGTAGAATCCCTCCTGTTTCGGTATCCGACACGACTGCCAAAGCGATAAGAGTTTCAAAGAGATACAAACGCGGGAAATCCTGGCAGCAGGTTGTGAACGCCGCAGCCAGGATTTATGATGATTCCAACAGTATCAATCACAACGAGGAAAAATATCAACATTTCGAGGACATCGGCGCCAGAAGCGGAGTTGTATTTTGATGACTGCATTTCATAAGCATAAAAAATATCGCACAAAAGCACTCATCTGTTGCTTCATCTCTGTGGCATGTGTTGCGGCCTGCAGCGGGTGCAAAGAAACATCCCCGCCCGTCACCACTTATGAAACTGGCGACACAGATTCTAATAGCCCAACAACCGATACCAGTTCTAAAACGCCAACCAGAGACACAGACACCACCGCTGACAGCGCTGAAGGCACAGACACATACCACCCGGTTCCAAACCGGGACGCCGACAAGCTTTCGGGCTTGGAGTCCACGCCAGACATCGACTGGCTCACAATTGAGAAAGGCACTTTCACTTTCGGTTCTCCCCCCACTTCCCCGTGTCGCTCTGCGTATTCCGAAACAGAATTCCCCGTGACCCTCACGCGATCTTTCCTCATCGCAGCAACAGAGCTCACCCAGGCCCAGTGGGAGGCGCTCGACCTACCGCACGCCTCTTGGACCAAGGGCGCCGATATACCGGTGTCAACAGTTAATTTCTTTGAAGTGGCTGCGTGGTGTAACAAGCTGTCGAGGCTCGAAAATTTGGAGCCCTGCTATGACTTGGGCAATTGCGAAAATGAGATCGGCGTGGAATGCATCAACAACGAAGGAATCAAATTCCCCAGTTGTGGAAGCTACTATGAACTTGCATTCCGATGCACCGGCAACATACACCGTTTTCCCGATCGCTACTCATGCCCGGGCTACCGCCTGCCCACCAGCGCCGAATGGGAGTATGCGGCCAAGGCGGGTGTCACCGAAACCCACACCTACGGCGGCGACCTGCATAACGAACCCCTCACAGCCTGCAACGAACAGCCCGCCCTCGAAGACATCGCCTGGTACTGCCACAACTCCGGCGGCGAGGTGCACCCAGTGGCCCAAAAGCTCCCCAACCCCTGGGGCCTCTACGACACACTGGGCAACGTGTATGAATGGGTGGACACTTTTCATAACGGCGGCGCACCGCTGAGCTATGAGGCTCCGGGGACGCCGCTGACGGATCCCGTGGGAATTGCGTATGAAGATGGAATAGAGATGCGCGGGTGCCATTACGACAAAACCGGCTGCCAGCTAAGGCCCACCGAAAGGTCCCGTCGTACAAAAACCTCTCGTTCAACAATGATCGGTTTCCGGCCGGTGCGAACGATCCTCGAATAGCGCGGTGTGCGAAGCGTGGTAGAGTCGGCTTTATGACCTTTCATTTCATGACCTTTCATCATCCAATGCCAAAAATGATCTGCCAACATCAGCGACAATTCTTCTTCTACACGACTCGAGGAACGCGTGCAGGAGTGGTTTTTCAATGAAGAAACGCATACCAATCTCCAAAGAACAAATTTGGATTTACATCAGCATTGTTATTTGCGCATTTGCGAGCAATGCCTGCCAAACAGCCACCGATGCCAATAAAACAGATACGGAGCTTCATTCAAAAACAGACTCGACCAACACACTTTCGCAAACCGACGATTCGAACACGGCAAGTGACAACGCGACCGAGTCTTCCGTTATCCAATACGTCGATGAGCTGTCCGGAAACGAATCACCCCCCGCAATCGCCTGGATAACGGTAGAAAGCGGCGCTTTCATTTTCGGTTCTCCACCAGATGCACCTTGTAGCTTCCCTTCCGAAGAACAGGTTTCTGTTACGCTGACGCGTTCTTTTCAAATTGCAGCAACGGAAATAACCCAGGCCCAGTGGGAGGCGCTCGACCTGCCGCACGCCTCTTGGACAAAGGGCGCTGAAATGCCGGTGACCCTGATCAATTTCTTTGAAGCGGCTGCGTGGTGTAACAAGCTGTCGAGGCTCGAAAATTTGGAGCCCTGCTACGACTTGGGCAATTGCGAAAACGAGATCGGAGATGGTTGCTCGGCGTTGGGTGTAAACTACCCATCCTGTTCCAATTATCCGGGCATGTCGGTGTTTAACTGCACCGGGAACATACACCGTTTTCCCGATCGCTACTCATGCCCGGGCTACCGCCTGCCCACCAGCGCCGAATGGGAGTATGCGGCCAAGGCGGGTGTCACCGAAACCCACACCTACGGCGGCGACCTGCATAACGAACCCCTCACAGCCTGCAACGAACAGCCCGCCCTCGAAGACATCGCCTGGTACTGCCACAACTCCGGCGGCGAGGTGCACCCGGTGGCCAAAAAACAACCCAACCCCTGGGGCCTCTACGACACACTGGGCAACGTGTATGAATGGGTGGACACTTTTCATAACGGCGGCGCACCGCTAAGCTATGAGACCCCGGGAACGCCGCTGACGGATCCCGTGGGAAGTGCGTATGCAGATAGGATAGAGATGCGCGGGTGCCATTATGAAAAAACCGGCTGCCAGTTAAGACCCACCGAGCGGTCCAGCCTAACAACAACTGCCCGATGGTCCATTGTCGGCTTTCGGCCGGTGCGAACGATCCTCGAATAGCACTGCGCGAAGCGTGCTAAAGTCGGCTTTATGACCTTTCATTTCATGACCTTTCATCAAAGGGCGGGGACGCGAGCACGACGCGGCGTCAGCCTGCAGAACGGAGCACTCTTTTGTGCAATGAGACTGCAAAACAGTTGACGCAAATCCAGCGAAGTGGCTATGAAGAGTACAAACAACAACCCCTATTGCGAGGAAGGTCCAAAAAATGAAAAGTATTGTCAAAATCCTCATACTACTGGTGGCACTGCTCCTCATTTCCTGCGGTGGAACGCGAAGGACGGCGTCTCCCACCGAAGGCATCATGAAGGGCGTCGACGAAGACTACGACCCGGTCACCGCCATTTTGGGCAAGGACGTCGAACTCGACCTCGACGACGACGACACCGACGAAGAGGTCGCCTCCTACGAAGCGCCCCTGGCCCCAGACGAAGACTTAATCGGCGGCGACATGGGGGTTTTCCTGCCCACCGTAACGCTCAACGGCAAAGAGGAAAAAGCAACCTACACCGTTCGCACCGCCGATCACACGGCCACCACCGTTCATGCCGACGTGACCACCGGCCAAGAGCTCACGCTGCACCCCGGCCTCTACGACATGGAGTTCACCTCCAAAAAAGTGGCGGGCTCAGTGGAGCTGCGCGGCGTTGAAATCATCCGCGGCCGGCGCCTGAAGCGCATCGTGAAGTTCCCGGTGGGCGAAATCACCCTGCTCACCTCCGAACGCGGCTGCGCCACGGCCAAAATTAAAATCCGCCGCAAGGACAGCGGCGACTGGCTGCCCGGCAACTACAGCACCTGCAAGCCCATCCTCCTCCCGGCGGGCGAATACGTCGCCGACAAGGGCGGCACCGAAGTCACGGGCATCGTCGTGTACGACGGCGGCAAACGCAACATCGTCATCCGCGCCCAGTGACCCTCCCCGGCTTTCTCTCCCCCGCATTTACCGGACGCGCCTTTCACGCCGCGCCGGGTTTCTTACACCACCTCAAAACCGAATTGAACAGCGGCGACCTCTTCGAAGCCGGCGACCTGCTCGTCGCGCCCCACAGCCAGCAAACGCCCTTTTGGACCCGCAACACCTGGCTCGATCCCTTTGTCGCCACCTTCGACTCCATCTCCCAGGCCGCCAACATGCTGCGGGCCATCCAGCGCAATTGGGCCCCCTGCCCCGTCCAAGCACACCGGCGCACCGCCCTCATCAGCGACGCCCTGCCCCCACTGCCCAAAAAGCCGCGCCCCTTTCCCTTCGCCCTCCCCGACGTACCCATGGGCGCCTTTGCCCTGCTCGATCCCCACACGCTGCTGGCCAGCCCCACTTGCAGCAGCCCTTTTCCCGGCGGCGAAATCCAGTTCGACGAAAACCACACCGATCCCCCGAGCCGCGCCTACCTCAAGCTCTGGGAAATCTTCACCCGCCTCGGCGTCCACCCCCGCCCTGGCGAACGCTGCCTCGACGCCGGCGCCAGTCCCGGCGGTTGGACGTGGGTCCTCACTCAGCTCGGAGCCGACGTACTGGCCGTGGACCGCGCGCCTTTGGCCCCGCACATCGCCGCGTCGCCGCAGGTCACCGCCTGGCAGCGCAACGCATTTACCTTGCCCCCCGAAGAGGTCGGCCCGGTCGACTGGTTGTTCTCCGATGTCATCTGCTATCCGGCGGCGCTGCTGCGATGGGTCGAAACCTGGCTCGCGTCCGGGTTGGCCGCCCGCTTTGTCTGCACCATCAAAATGCAGGGCACCGCCTTCGACCGAGAGACCACCGCGCGCTTCGCCGCCATCCCCGGCTCCCACATCGTTCACCTGTGGCACAACAAACACGAGCTGACCTGGTACCGGCTGTAATCGACAACGCCGCCCGCCCCATCTCCAACAACACCTAAGAGAGGGGCGAGGCTTGTCCGGCGAAGCGCGTTAGGGTTGCTGTGACGGCGGCGGGGATTGCGGAGATGTCGGCGGTTGCGGAGATGGCGCCGGTCGCGGTTGCAGCGGCGCGATGGGAGGTGCCATGCGCCACAAGCCGTGGGAGGACCAGGAGCGCCACGTCCATTTGGCCCACTGAATGGTGCTAAGGGCGAGCCACAGGGCCCAGGCGAGCATGAGCAGCTTCCACACGAGCAAGGGGACGCTCAACACCCAGGGCATCGGCAGGGTGTCCTGCACGCGATCCGCATACCAAATCAACCGGTCGCCGCTGGAGCCCGCTCCGTCCACCTGCATGTCCGGCTGCACGGCCAAGCCCTGGTACACGGCGCCAACGAGACACACCAGGGCCACAAAGGTCCAGATGCCCATAAACACCAGGGCGATGTTGTGCACCCAAAAGGGCTGGATGTCGGTTTGGGCGCGCCGCGCCATGGCGAAGAACCACACGACGATGATCATCGTTACCGCGATGGGCACCTGGGTGAGCCCAAAGAGCAGCAGCATCCACTGCCAGCTCTTGAGGGGGCTGATTTTCGCCCGCCCCAGCACCAAGCCCGCCAAGAGCACCGCGAGCAAGAAGCCCCAGAAGAGCACCGCCGGCCCCCAGTTCACGCCCCCGGCCCACAAGAGCCAGCGGTCGGTGGGCATTTGGCAAACCATCGCCACATTGGCCGCGCCCCCGTCGATGCGCACCTCGGGAAAGGAAAACCACGCGCGGATGCCGCCCTCCTGCTGCCACTGGACCTCCAGCGTGCGCTCTCCGGCCTCGAGGTTGATGTGCAGGGCATCTCCGTTTTTGACATAGGGATGCGGGCGGTTGTCCAGGGTGACGCTCTGCACAGCGGCGCCTGGGGGCAATTGGATTTTTTGTTGGTGGCTGCGGCTCGCGCGGATGCGCATGGCGAGCTCCGCCGACATCAGGCGCGTCCCCGGTGACACCCGCAAATTGGCGGATTCGACGGTGGTGGACTGCCCCTTCACCCCGTCGGGCTTTTGCAAATCCACGGTGAGCGTCTCACCGGGCCAGGGTTGAAAGTGCGTCGTCTGCACCGGCGACTTGGCGTCCCCCTGCGGCGTGGACACCGGGGCGATGCCCGAAAAGTGGCACTGCCAAATGCGGCCACAGCGGATGTCCCACACCTCGGACCACGCGCCTTGCGCGGCGGCTTGCAGTGTCATTTGCGGGGACTCGGGCAGCGTGCTGCGCCACGAGACCTCGGATTCGTTGCGGCCCAGCGACACGACGAGATGCGCCGCCTCCACCGGAAACGCCTCGTCCACCACGGATTCGCCCGGCAGAAGGGGGATGCGCACCACCAGGGGCGTGCCCACGGGGCTTTGTCGTTGCACGCGGGTCTGCACCTGCCACAGCACCCCCACGTCCAGCGTGCGGGTGACGGTGAACCACGGCGGGTAGCTCCCCTCTTCGAAGCCCGCCCGCTCTGTCTCCGCAGCGTCTTCTTTGGCCAACGCCGTGCGCACCAACAGCAGCGAGGACTCCAGGCTGCCAGCGGCGCGGAGCCCCTCGAGTTTCCAGCCGTCGAGCTCCTGTGTCACGCGGCGGGTGCCACCGGGGATCTCCAGGGTTAGCGAGGGCGCGTCCGGCACAGGGCCCGTCACGGTGACTTGGTGACGCCCCGCAGTCGGTATGCGCACGTGGACAAAGCCGTCGGGCATCAGACGGGTCGCGTCGGTTTTGCGGCCGTCGATGCGGATCTCCTGCGGGCTCCAGTTGGCCACCGGGCCGGGGATGGGCCAGGTTAACGCGGCCCCGGCGTGGACCTCAGCGGTGAGTGACAGGTGACCGTCCGGGCCCAAGCGCACGTGCAGCGCTGCATTTTCGAGGCACTGCGGGGCGCAGATGGGCGGCGCCAACAGGCGACTGCGCAGCTCGCTGAGCAGGTTGTCCGGCGGGATGACGTCGGCGTGGGCGCGCAGCGGTACGGCGCACAAGGCGAGCAGCAATCCCAGCGACACAAAGGGCGACAGGGCGCGGGCCTTCATCCGCGAGAGGGTGTCATCGCTGGCCGGCGGGGTTTTCTTTCCCGCCCACACCAGGCGCAAGCACAGGGCCACGAGCAGCAGGACCCGCAAAATCGACAGCAGCAGATTCACCGCCGGAGACAGGAGGTAGAGCTTGAGGGAGTGCGCCTGCCCCACGGGACCGGACCAGCGCAATTGCCAGGTGTTCCAACTCCACTTGGGCATCCCCGGACCGGTCTGGATCACCGACTTGGGGTCTGCGAACTCGTTTTCGTACGCGTAAACCGACGAAGACAACCGCGACAACGCGCCCTTGGCCTTGGGTACCTTCGCCTCTTTTTGCCGCGTCTGGAGCGGCGTGCCTGCAGCCACCTTCGCCTCTTCGGCGGCGACGTCCCGCTCCTCTTCCGGTTCAACGGGGCGCCCGTCGACCTCCTCAAACGAAGCGTCACCATCTAACACGGCCCCGGCCAACAGCCCCATGCCTGTCTTGGGAATGCCGGTGGGGCGGCGCACGGCCAGCGCCTCTTCGCGTTCGATATCGCGCTTGCTCACCTCGGCGGGCGAAGGCGCGTCTGCGGTGCCCATGCCGGCAAAGTGGGTCGAGATGCCGCTGTTGGGATCGCCGGTCTGCGGATAGAGCCCGTGGCGGATTTGGTACACGCTGAACACCGCCAGCACAGCGGCGATGCCCACCACCGAAGCCCAAAAGAGCCACACCCCGGTTTTGTGGGCCCGCCCCTGGGGCAACACGCGCAAGAGCGCCACCGTCAAGAGCAAGAAAATCCACGCGAAAAACGGCGCGTCGGGCTCTTGATAAGAGAGGGCCAGCGCCACCAGGGCCAACAAGCCGAACCCCCAGTGGGTCAGGCGGCCGATGGCCAGGGCCATAATCAGCACGAAGAAGAAACTGAAGAGATTCCAGTTGTCCCAAAAGGTGTCCGACACATCGTCGACGCCGCGGGCGGTGAGCAGGCGCCACCCCGGCGGCAGGTGCAGGTCCACCGAGAGCTCTTGGACGTCCTGGGACCAGGACACCGCCGGCAACTCGCGCGCGCTTCCCTCAATGCGCCAATCGCTGCGCAGTTGAAAGTCTCGCTGGCGGATCTCCACCCCCGCCTGGCCGTCTGCGGGGTTGTGCGTGATGAGCTGCGACTCCCAGCCCTGCGGGGTTTTGAGCTGTGCCTGCCCCAGGATTCCGCGGGACAAATCCAGCCGCCCGCCTTGGTGCAGGGTGCCTTCCAGGGTGTCGTGAACCGAATAGCCTTCGCCGCCCATGTCGAGCCAGATGTTGCGGTGAACGGAGAGGCGTCCCGGTGGGGGCGTGGGCTCGCCGCGCCGCAGGGTCTCAATGTGCAGCGCCGCTCCCTGGGCCACGACAAACGCCGGCAGCGCGTACCAGTCCTCGCTCATCGGGGTGCGGGTGGGATCCGTGGGCACCGCGCCGGAGAGCGAGACCTGGCGCAGGGCTTCGTCCGCCGCAAAGGCCCAAAACTCCTCTTGGGGCCACGGCGCCACCCGGGGCGGCAACGCCAACGACGCTGGGTTTCCCGCGGTGCGCGCCACAACCTCGATGACATGCGTCCCCGCCTGGGCCTGCACGCGCATCTTGCCGCTGTCGTCGAGCTTGGCGGGGATATCGCCGGACACCGACAAGGGCAGCGTATCGGGGAGCAGCGCACCTTCCAGGGTGAGCTCGCGAGCACGTCCGGAGACGCGCAGCACAATTTGGGCGGTGATGATCATGGGCACGCCGTCCGCGATTTTGCGCACCACCGCGACGTTGACCTCGTCCGCCTCCCCCGCCGACGACGCGTGGGCCTTGAGCCAGAGCCGGCCCTTGTCATCTCGTCCGGGAAAGGGCACCGCGGCGCCGTCCATCGTCAATTGCACATGGGCGAGACCGTCGGGCAAGGTGAGGCCGTCGGGCTGCTGCGTCCAGGCGTACATGCCCGCCACGCGGTGCGGCCCGGTGCCGAGATACAGCGCGGGGCGTCCGTTGCGCGCTGTCACCACCGCGGGCTTGCCGTCCAGGGTCACCGCCGTGGGCCAGCAGTTGTTGTCTCCGGGCAGGTGGAGCCAGTCCGCGGCATCCGCCGTGACCTCCATGACAAAACGACCGCCGCTTTGGGCCTGCAAATCCAACTGCAAAAAGCCCGGAAAGACGCAGGTGCGCCCCTCGCCGCCGGCAATGAGCGGACACCTGTGCGACTCCGCGCCGTGCAACACCCAGTCCCGCCAATCCGCTAACGCCTTGGGGACAGCGGGTTCCGCTGCGGACCGCCCCGGCAACACAGCGGCGGACAAAGACAATGCCAACAAGACAACACACATGACCGGCCATTTATCGCGCGCCATTTGGGACACCTCGTTTCTCGTTTCTCATTGCAAATGCGGCAAAGGGATTTTTCAAAATTACCTTGAAATGCCTGGGAATGAACAGGGAAAAGACGGGGGGAAGTCGGGCATCAACGCACCGTGAAGATTTGCTCTTTCTCGCCGGGGGGCGTCACAAAGACCTGCAGGGCGATGTGGTAGCGCGGCCCTTGAAAGTACTCGAGCACGAGCTCGTGGTTGCCCGCCTCCAGGGTGATCTCGCCGGAGCGCGATTGGGTGGCGTGCTGCCCATCGTTGTCGACGACGCGCTGGCCATCGATGGTCAGGATGGCGCCGTCATCGCTCACGACGCGAAAGCGATACTGGCCCGGGACCGCCACGTAAAACGCGCCGGTGTAGCGAATGGCAAACCACTCCACTTGGTCGTGCACACCGGGGAATCCCATCTTGAAATCGCGTTCTGAGATGTCCCACTCGCAGGCGTAGAGCTCGGCGGCCACGGTGTAGCGCGAGTAATCCTTCGGCAAGCTGGGGCTGTTGGTTTCGATGAACATCACCTCGCCCTTGAAGCAGCCATACACCGGCTCCTCGTAGCCAAAGTCGTTGACCGGGGGCTCATCCGGGGGCTCGGAGATCACGATGTCCTCTTCGGGGATCGCGTCTTCATCCTCGCGCTCCTCCGCCTCGATCGCTTCGATTTGCGCTTCTTCCTCTGCGATCTCCTCCTCGACCTCTTTCAGCTCTTCTTTGATCTCTTCGATCTCTTTTTCGACCTCTTCGATCTGCTCTTCAACCTCGCGCACCTCTTCTTCGACCTGGACCAGCTCCTCTTTCACTTGCTCCTCGGCCTGGGTCGCGGTCTCCACCTCTTTTTGGGCCTTCTCGACCTCTTTGTTGGCGGTATCCAACTTCTTCTTGGCCGTATCGCGCTCTTTTTTCTGCGCGTTTTTCTTGCCCAGCGAAATGTTGATTTTGATGCTCCCGGAGGCCGTCAGTTTTTTCTCCGCGGCGTCGTATTGGGTCTTGGCCTTGCCCTGGGCCGTGATTTTGGCTTTCAGGCGCGCCTCAGCCGCCACCCGCGCACGGGTCTTCACCTGCAAGTTGGCGGTGATCTTTTTCTTTGCCTCCTTCTTGACCTTCACCTCTTTTTTGTAGGTGCCCTGGGCCTTCACGGAGGTCTTCAAATTCGCATTTAGGGTGGCTTGGCGTTGGCCGCTGATCTCGCGCTCGACGCGCAATTGGGCCAGGGTGCGCGGCTGGGCCTTTTTGCCCACGCGAGATGTCGCGCGATACGTCACCTTGGCGCCCACTTGCCAATCCGTGCTGCGCCCCAATGCCGCCGAGCCCTTGGGGACTGTCTTGCCGGCGGTCTTGGTCGTCTTGGTGGCCTTGGTGGCCTTTGGGGTGGTCTTGGTCGTCTTCAACGATGCCTTGGCGCTCCCGGTGGCCGTCGCCGTGGTTTTCACCTGGGCCAAGGACGCCGCTGGCACCATCAGTGCCACCAGCAACGCCGTGGCAAGCCGCACCGACCAGCGAACCTGTTTTGCGGGGATTCTCGTATTGGACATGAATGGCTCCTTTCAAATGCGACGCGCGCCGCATTGTCGTCAGCGGATAAACGGATATGTATTAGATACGTATGTATCATTTTCATTCACTGGCCGACACACAAAACCGCGTGGAGAGGTGCTTGCCAGGTGCAAAAAATGTCGGTAATACCTGTTGCATTCCCTGAACGGGCGCGCCGTTGCGCCAGCGCCACACAGACAGGACAACACCATGCACCAACACACTGTTTCCCATCACATCAGACGAGGCGCCGGGGCGCTTTTGGGCCTGGCGATGCTGCTGGCCCTGGGCTGCGGCATTCCCAAGGAGCAATACGAATCCGACATGGCGGGGTTGCGGCGCGTCATCGAAGACACCAACGCCCAAAACGCCAGCCTGGACGCCGCCTTGGTCGATGCCCGCAACGAAAAACAAATGCTGCAGCTCGAAATCAGCGCCCTCAAGGCCGAGATGCAATCCCTGGAGGGCGAACGCGAGGCCAACACACAGGCCATCGAAAAAGCGCGCGTCCGCATCGCCATGTTTCGCTCCATGCTCGAAAAGTTCCGCAAAATGAAGGAGTCCGGCACCATCGACATCAAGGTGGTCAACAACCGCATGATCGTCGCGATGAAGTCCGCCATTCTCTTTCCCAGCGCCAAGGCCAAGCTCTCGGACAGCGGCATGGAGGCGCTCACCGAAGTGGCCCAAGTGCTCGCCACCATCGACGACCGTCAGTTCCAAGTGGCCGGGCACACCGACAACAAGCCCATCCGCAACTACGAATTCAAAAACAACTGGGAGCTCTCCTCGGCCCGCGCGGTGGCCGTGGTGCTGCACCTGGTCGAAAACGGCATGAACGCCGCAAACCTCTCCTCCGCCGGCTACGCCGACACCCAGCCCGTGTCCAGCAACGAGACCGCCGATGGCCGCGAGTTGAACCGCCGCATCGAGATCGTCCTCTTGCCCAATCTGGACGAACTCCCCGACCTCTCCTCCCTGGAAAACATGGTCGATTAACCCTTGTTCACCGCCCCCTCTCCGTTAACCGTCACCGCGGACACCCGCGCGTTCCGGGGACATTTTTTGTCTCTGTGGGGCGCAGTGCTCATCCTCTTGATCCCCGCGTGGCTCCACGGACAATCCCCGCAAGCCGAGGGCGACGCCCTGGTGTGGATGGACGCCCGCCACGGCGCCAACGTGCGCTACCACCCGCGCCACAACAGCTCGCTGGTGGCCAAAATCGCCCCGGGTTCCACCCTGGGAGTGTACCGCACGTCGTTTCGCAACGGATGCCCCAGCCATTGGTACGCCCGCCCTTCCCGGGGATATATCTGCGGCAATGAATTGCGCCCCTCTGCCTACGACCGCGCCCAGCCCGGCCCCAGCGCCCTGCCGGACATCCGCAAGGACACCACGGCCTGGATCCTCGGACGCGGCGGCGGACGCCTCTATCAAGGACACCGCGCCGTGGCGCGACGGGAGATGCTCAAGCGCCTCTTCATTCACTCCATCTTGACCATCCGGGACACCGCCACGCGCTACGGCACCCCCTGGCTGATCAACCGCAGCCACCAGTGGATCTCCGCCGAAAACGCCATCTCCCTGCCCCCGGTGTCCACGGCCCTCTCCCTGGCGGTGCCCCATGGCGAAGAAGCCCCGGCGGGCATGATCATCGCCGCGGACACACCGGTGCACACCGCCCCCGCATCCGATGCGCCTGTCGCCGCCACCCTGCCCCGCTGGAGCTGGGTGTACACGGGGGACCGCACCCTGCTCCAGGCCCAAGACGACTGGGTGCACCTGCCGGGCCAGGGCTATGTTCGGGACGCGCACATCGCCCGCCGACAACCCGTTCCCGCCGCCTACGACCCCGACCCCCGCCCCGACGAAAAGTGGATCTCGGTGGACTTGACCGAACAAGTGCTGGTGGCCTGGCAAGGGCGCCGCATCGTCCGCATCTCCCCGTGCTCCACAGGTATCAAAGACAATACCCCCACGGGCTCCTTTCGCGTGCAGTGGAAGCGCCGCATTCAAACCATGAACGCGCGGGGCGGCCACGAGATCGTCGAGGATGTCCAGTGGGTCATGTACTATTACAAACGCCGCGGAATCGCCATTCACGCGGCCTACTGGCACGATCGCTTCGGAGAGCGCTACAGCCACGGCTGCGTCAACCTGCCCGAGCAGGATGCGCGCTGGCTGTACGATTGGAGCGACCCGCCATCGGACCCCGAAGATGCCGAGACCTTCCCCGTCCCCCAAGATGCCGGAACGCGCGTCATTGTCTTCTGAGGAAGACGCCGGACGCGATCTCCGCGCGCTGCGACGCCGCTATCTCGGCGCCTTGCTGGTCATCGCCCTGCTCGCCGGCCTCTGGTGGTGGCGCCACCCGTCCCGCCACGACGCAAACGAAGCGTTGCAACAACGCGTCCACCAAGGCGAGACCATGGGCACGACCTATCGCATCGCGTTGATTTTCGAACCCGGCGACATCCCCCCCGAGGACGCCTGGCAGCGTATCATTGACGATACCCTCAACGAAGCCAACCGGGCCTTGTCCCGCTTTGATGCCCAGGGCGACGTGGGGCGTTTCAACGCGCACCGCGACACCTCGCCCCTCCCGGTGTCGCCGCTCACCCTGGCGGTGGTACAGCGCGCCCAAGAGATCAGCGCCCTCACCGACGGGGCCTTTGACATCACCGTCGCGCCCCTGGTGGGCCTCTTCGGCTTTCACGACAAAACGGCGCCCCAAAGCCTGCCGAGCGACGCGGAGCTGGCAGCGGTCCGCGAGAAGGTGGGCTGGCAAAAACTCGCGGTGGACCCAGCGGCTGGCACCCTAGCCAAGGCACATCCCGAACTGGAGATCGACTTGTCCGCCATCGCCAAGGGCAAGGGCGTCGACATGCTGGCCGAAGCGCTCAATGCCGCCGGCGCGCAAAACTACATGGTGGAGATCGGCGGGGAGATCCGCGTGCGCGGCCACAATCGCCAGCGGGGACCGTGGCGCATCGGCATCGAAAAGCCCACAGAGGGCACCCGAGAGGTCGCGCGGATCGTCTCCCTGCAAGACATGGCCCTGGCCACCTCCGGAGACTACCGCTCCTTTTACACGCTGGGCGAACAGCGCCTCTCCCACACCATCGACCCGCGCACGGGACGCCCCATCGAGAATGCGCTGGCGTCGGTCACGGTCCTCGCCCCGGACTGCATGTCGGCGGACGCCCTGGCCACGGCATTCACCGTCATGGGCATGAAACGCGCCCTCTACTTGGCCCAACGCGAGGGGATCGCCGCCTTTTTGATTGCGCGGCAGGGAAAAAATGGTTTTATTGACAGCGCGACCCCGCGTTTTCAACAATGGTCGCAGACTGGAGTCTCCCGGTGATCACCCTGCTCTTAACCGCCTTTGTCGCTGTCGCCCTGGCCATGTTCGGACTGGGAGTGGGCGTCCTGCTGGGCAAAAAAACGCCCCTGAAAGGCTCCTGTCACGCTCCCATGAGCGACAGCCAAAGCGGCAACGAGCCCTGCACCGGCTGCCAATGCGGCGCCGCCTCCGAATCTCCGCCCGTGCAAATCACCTGATACAGCGACATGACAGCACAACCCGCGCCCCAACTCTTTGACCTGCACCTGCCCACCTTCACCCTGGAAGACGGCGCTGCCCTGCACCGCCACATCGTACGGGGCTGGTGGTGGGGGCCCGCAGCCGATCAGCCCTGGCTTGCCTCGCGTGCGGTTCCGGTCCAGGCGCACAGCGGTTACCAGGTGGTGCACCGCACCGACGCCGAGGTCCAGGCCCTGCACGCACACATGGCGCAGTTGCGCGGCGCCAATCCCCTGCCCCCGCCCGATGTCTCCACCGTGCTGGTGGTCCACGCGCTCACCGGCGACATGCGCGTCGGCGGCGACGGCGGCTGGTGGCCCGGACTCCTGGGCGAAGGGCGCGCCATCGATCCCCGGCACCACCGCGTGCTCTGCTTCAACAACCTGGGCTCCTGCTACGGCACCAGCGGCCCATCGGACTGGGCCCCCCGCGGTGGCCACACACCCCAACGCCAAGGCATCCTCAGCACCTGGGACCAAGCCCGCAGCATCTTGCTGGCCCTGGACGCGCTGCACATTGAAAAGGTCGATCTGCTGGTCGGCGGTTCCGTGGGCGGCGCCATCGCGCTGTGCCTGGCGGCCCTCTGCCCCGAGCGCTTTCAAAAGCTGGTCGTCATCGCCACGGCCGAGGCGTCTTCCCCCTGGGTCATCGGCTGGAACCACATCGCCCGCAGCGCCATCGCCCTCGATCCCACCGAGGGCCTCAAGCTGGCGCGGCAAATCGGGCACCTCACCTACCGCAACGAATCCGGCCTCATGCAGCGCCATGGCCGCAGCGTCTCCCTCGAAAACATCGCGCGCTTCCACGCCGACACCTCCCTGGACGCCGCCTTTCGCATGCAGGCCTATCTCGAGCACCAGGGCGAGCGCTTCATCCAGCGCTTTCAAACCGAGTCCTACCTGGCCCTCTTGGACACCGTCGATCACCACGATCTCTCGCGCTGTCCGGGGCGCCCCAGTCCCGGCGAATCCTGGCAGGGCAACTGCCCCGACACCCCCGAGAACAAACCCGAGCTCGGCGATATCGACAAAACCTCCCCGGAAAACTCCTGGGGCTTGGCGCGCATCCGGGCCGAGGTCTTTGCCGCCGCCGTCAATTCCGACGAGCTCTTCTTCCCCGTGCACTCCGCCGCCCTGGTCGACCGCCTGCGCACCCTGGGACAACGGGCGCACTACCGCGAAATTTCCAGCATCCACGGACACGACGGCTTTCTCATGGACATCGAACAAGTCGCCCCCATCATCGCCGAAGCCCTGGTGCCTTGAGCCTGGAAATTCTTTGCGTTCTGTGCCATGAAAACCGTATGAACCCAACGCCCTCTTACACCGTATTGAAATTCAGCGGCGATGCCACCGAGACGTCCGAATCCATGCGCAGCGTCATCGACTTCATCGCCATCAAGGCCAAGAGCACGCCCGTGGCGGTCGTTGTCGCCGCCCTGGGCCACAGCACCGACATCTTGCTGGAGGCCATCGACTTCGCCGAAAACGCCGACTACCGCAGCGCCGACAAAAACGTCGACCTCATGGCCGACACCGTCTGCTCGGTGGGCACGCGCACCTTGGAGATGCTCCAGGACGGCACGCGCCAAAAAATGGCCATCAACCGCATGAGCGCCATGGTGGGCGAAATTCTCGATCCCTTGCGGCGCCTGCTGTACGGCGTGTCTTTGCTGCGCCAGGCCTCGGCCCAAACCAAAGATCTCGTCATCTCCTTTGCCGAGCGCCTCAACGCGCGCGTCGTCGCCGAGCTGCTCGCCGCCAGCGATTGCGATGCGCTCTATGTCGACTCCCGCGACTGGACCGTCACCGACGCGACCTTCTCCAAGGCCCTGGTCGATTGGGACGCCACCCAGGAGCGCGTCCGCACCCTGCAGCCGCAATGGGAAGGGCGCATCACCGTACACCCCGGCTTGCTTGGGCGCACCCGCGACAACCGCACCACCACCCTGGGACGCCACGGCGGCGACTACACCGCCACCCTCCTGGCCCGCGCCCTGCAGGCCAGCGAGGTCGTCATCTCCACCAATGTCGGCGGCGTAATGACCGCAGACCCGGCCCTGGTCTCCGACGCCTACCCCATCGCGCGCCTGACCTACATGGAGGCCCTGGAGCTCGCCAACTTCAGCACCCACATCTTCCACCCCAGCACGATGATCCCCCTCATCGCCTCGGGGATCCCCCTGCGCATCAAGCACACCAGCGCCGCCATCGGCACCGGCACCGTTATCGACGCCACGGGCAGCGACGAGACGCGCCAGCCCACCGCCATCGCCACCCTCGAAAACACCGCCATGATCAGCGTGGAGTGGCGTGCCCTCACCCGCCCGGCCAATGTCGCGGCCCGCGTCCTAGACGCCCTCGACGTCTCCGGGGTCACGGTGTGGATGGCCAACCAGGCCGCCCACGGACAGAGCGTCACCGCGGTGGTGCCCGAGGCGCAAGTCGACAAGGCCCAGGCCGCCATCGAAGATGCCCTGCAAGTCGAAGCCTCACGCGGCGAAGTGGCCCCGGTGGCCGTACACCGCGGTTTCACCCTGCTCACCCTCGTCGCCGGCGCCATGGGACGCACCCCCAACGTGGCCGGACGCCTGTTCGCCACCTTGGGCGGCATGGGGGTCATGATCCGCGCCATCGCCCAGAGCGCCACCGCCCGCTCCATCTCCTGCGTCATCGACAGCAGCGAAACCCGCCGCGCCACCCAAGAGGTACACCGCTCCTTCAACATGTCCCAGAGCGACAGCGGCAAGCCCTTGTTCTAGACCAAGCGCCACCGTCCAAACCAGCGACCACCCAAACAGCTCGTTAAAGAATTACCTTACAAGATCGCAGATAACCTGCGAAAACGACTACTCTTCTCGCTCCTCAATGGGCTTGTAAAAGCGGAGGGGCGCCCCCATGTATACCTGGCGGGGACGACCGATTTTGATGGGCACGGCGTCGTGCATTTCCTTCCACTGGGCGATCCAACCGGGCACCCGTCCCATGGCGAAGAGCACCGTGAACATGTTGGTGGGGATGCCCAGGGCGCGGTAGATGATGCCGCTGTAAAAGTCGACGTTGGGATAGAGCTTGCGCTCGATGAAGTACTCGTCTTTGAGCGCCGCCTCTTCGAGCTCGAGGGCGATGTCCAGCAGCGGATCGGAGGTTTTGCGACTCTCCAGAAACTTCAGGCACGCCTTTTTGATGATGACGGCGCGCGGGTCGAAGTTTTTGTACACGCGGTGGCCGAAGCCGAAGAGGCGAAAGGGATGGGACTTGCTCTTGGCCCGATCGAGGACGTCTTTAATGGTCAACTCGGAGGCGTGGATGCTCTCGAGCATCTCGATGACGCTTTGGTTGGCGCCGCCGTGCAGCGGTCCCCACAGGGCGTTGATGCCGGCGCACACCGACGAATAGAGGTTGACGCGGCTCGATCCCACCAGGCGCACCGTGGAGGTGGAGCAGTTTTGCTCGTGATCCGCGTGCAGGATGAGGAGCATGTTGAGCAGGGCCTCGGCCTCGCTGTCGGCCTCGTAGGGCTTTACCGGGCTCGCGAACATCATGTTGAGAAAGTTGCCGCAGAACCGCAAATCGTGCCGCGGGTAAACAAAGGGCTCGCCGATGGATTTTTTGTACGAGAAGGCCGCGATGGTGCGCACCTTGGACAGCAGGATCGCCACCATGGTGTCAAAGGTCTTGGGGTCCTTGTCGTCGACAAAGTACGTGGGGTAAAAAATGGCAAAGGAGCTCACCATCGTGGAGAGGATCGCCATGGGGTGTGCGTGGGGCGGCAGACCGGTGAAGTAGTGGTTCATGTCCTCGTGCAGCAAGGAGTTCTCGGTCAAGAGCACCGAAAACTGTTTGCGCTCGGTGACGGTGGGCAGGCGGCCATAGACCAACAAAAAGGCGGTCTCGACAAAAGAAGATTTTTCGGCCAATTCGGCGACGTCGTAGCCGCGGTAGCGCAAAATGCCCTTCTCACCATCGATAAAAGTCACCGAGCTCTCACAGCCCGTGTTGTGAAATCCTTCGTCCAACGTGATGTAACCCGTGTCTCTGCGCAGGCGCGAGATATCGATAGCGTGTTCGTTTTCGGTGCCGACAACCACGGGGAAATCATAGGTCTTGCCATTCAGTTTCAGTTGCGCTTTTTCCATAGGAACCTCCATACAAGCAAACGGTTATGCAATAAAGTGGCCAGGAGTGGAAAGTCAGAAATTCGCGAGGAATAAACGATAACCAATCATCACATCCAAGGTGGAGAGCGGACCGCTGATGCTGTCCAGGTGTCCAGGGCGCCATCGCCCGGTGACGTGGCCGAGGAAGGCCCCTTTGCGCAGGCGGACTTCCAGTGTGAGCCGCAGCCCCGCGTCAAACAAAAAGCGGCGCTCGCGGGTGGGCTGGGCGGTGCCGTCGGGCCAAGTGGCGTCGAGGCGGTTCGCCGCAAAGGTGGTGCCAATTTGGGCTTCGGGGATCCAGGCCAGGCGCTTCCCGGCGAAGAGGCGCACAAAGGTCGTCACGTGCAGGGGCACCATGAGGCTGACGGCCTGCGCGCGAAAGCCGTCTCGCCGCTTGTCCTCGGTGTTGGAGAAGGCGGCCCCCGCTTGCAAGCCCCAGCCCCACAGCGGCAGGCGTTTTATGGGGTACAGACCGATCTCGAGCTCGCCCGCACCCGCGAGCCAACGAGCGGTGTTCCAGGAGAGTCCACCAGAGAGCGACACAAAGAGGGGGCGCCGCAGGGTGTTGTCCGGTGGCGCGAGGGGGGCATCCTCGGGTTCCTCGCTGGGTGCTTCGGAGGCGCTGGAAGGAGCAGTGTCCTCGTCGGCGGGGGGAGCGGCCAGGGCGGGATCGAAGTGAATGGTGAAAACGCGCCCCTCCCCCCCCTTGACCGTTGGCGCGAGTTCGATCTCATCTGATGGCAGGGCGGGATCGCCAGGGGGGTGATAATCCGCTGTGCACAGGACCGCGTGGCCAAACTTTTCGCGGCAATCTATCTGGGAGATGCGCCCCTTTGCGGCGGTGATCTGCGGTGTGGGAACCGCCTCATCGTCGTGGTCGCGCGGCGCAAACAGCAAGAACAACACGGGCACCGGCGGGTGCGCAGCGGGGCTCACCACGGGCCCCAGGATGGAGAACGCGGCGGTCTCGGGCAGCGGGGGGAGCTTCAAATCGATGTGCAACCCCGTGTCGTCGATGGCGCGGGTTTCACCGGGGGGCACCTGCACGGGGATGATGGCCTTCCCCACCGCGTTGGCGCGCACCGGGCCGAAGGTTTGGGAGCCGATGCGCACGTGGGCCGGGGCGTGAGGCCGGGTCTTCACCGTCACCTCTCCTTGCCCGATGAGGGGAAAGGACGTCATCGACCAGCGCACGCCGTCGTCGGTTTCGACGGAGGCAACGATGTATTCGTGGGCGGGATAAAACTGCTCCGGCGGCGTGTAAGTGCCCGCCCAGGTACCGGGCGCATCGGCGCTGTCAGGGGCGATGGTGCCGTACACCGCCTGCACCCGCACGGTGCGAACCCCGTCGGGCAGCGAAAACGACACCCGCATCGCCTTGTCCTTGCCCAGCAGAATGAGCGAGGGGTGCAGATCAATGCGAAAGCCAGTGGAATCAGCGGCGCGGATGCCGGGGGCGAACAGCACCCCCAACAGGATCCCCAAAAACGCGCACCCCAATAGGCGCTCTCGTTGCCACCTGCGCATCAAGACGCTTTTTTCCCCTTCGTTACGCCCCATTTAAAATCCACCTCCCGGGCATCGGGTTCGCCGGGTTCCACAATCACACAAGACACCGAACGGGTTGTGCGGCGACCGACGACATCTTCGGTTTCGATTAAAATGTTGGATTTTCCGCGCTCCAACTGCAGATCCGCCACAAATTGCCCCGTGGCATTGACCTTGGCCGGCTGCTGGTTGACAAAGACGCGCGTGCCAGGCGCCACCGATCCGCGCACCTTGACCGCGGTCCCCTTTTGCCGCGTGCAGGCCTTGTCCGACAAGCGCAGTATCAGTTGGGGAGAGATGGTGCCGGGTTGCGTCGGGACCTCTCCGTCGCTGGCCGACGCTTGCAAGCCCGATGCTACGGCCACGGTCTTGCCCGCCGACGTCAAATCCACGGAACCGGTTTCGGTGGCCACAGCGATGACCGTGCCGTTGTTGGTCATGGAGAATTTGCCCTGGCGCACCCGCGCTGAGGCGGTGCCGCTGGCGTTTTCAATCATGAGGACGCGCTCGCCCTTTTCCTCGTAGTTGACCGAGACGCGCCCGCCCAACAGCCCCATTCGCTGGACAGAATCTGACAGCTCTCGCACGGTCACCCGGGAGCTGTCCATCATGTCCACCGTCGAGAGCTCGCCGATTTGCAGCGACACCCGGGCGCCGATACCGGTCTCAACCTCTGCGGAGACCGGCAATTGCTGCCCTGGGGCGCTCGCCTCCCAATCCCCCTCGCCCGTCCGCACGCGCACATCGCCACTCTGGCGCAAAATGCGCACCTCCGGCTCTCCGGTGGGCGCCGCGTCCGATGACACAACAGGGGCGACGGTTGAAGCGGATGGTGCGGGCGGCGCGACGGTTGGCGGCGCTTCGGTTTTGTCGCGGGTCACCCACAGGCCGAGCGCGACCATCACCAGCACCAAGATGCCCAGTATGGCCAATGTGCGCTTCATCGCCCTTCACCTTCGCTACCGCTGGGCATTCCCTGTGCCAGCGCGATGAGGATGCCCGTGGACAGCGGCCCCAAGGCCAATTGCTGCAGCTCTTCGTCCGTCAACAAACGCGCGTCGCCGCCGTGGGCCCTGGCCATGTGGCGCACGAGGTACAGCCCCAGTCCCGTGCCTTGCATGCGCGGCTTGGTGGAGAAGAACGGCGCAAACACCTGCGCGCGTGCGTCGGGGGGAATGCCCACGCCGTCATCTGCGACAATGATCTCGATGCGCTGCTCGGCGGTGCTGCGGGCCACCACGTGGATGGTCCCGCCGCCGTTGTTGGAGAGCGCGTCAATGGCGTTGGACAACAGGTTGCCAATGGCCTGCTCTATCTGCCCCCGGTCGCCGAAAATATGCGGCAGATCCGCCGGGAGATGCTGCCGTATGGAGATGTTTTCTACCGTGCGCACATGCCAGTGAAACATGGACATCACGCGATCAACGGCGTCGAGGATTTGAATCTCTACCCGCTCCTTGTGGGGCGTCATGAAATCCCTTCCCCGCTCCAACAAGAGCTCTGCGCGCCCCGATAGGCGGATGGCTTCTTTAACGATGTCTTGCATCTCGGAGTGGCACGTCTGTGAGATATCCAGGGCCATCTGCAACGCCATGCTCAGCGCGGTCAAGGGCTGACGGATCTCGTGAATGATGGCCGCCGCGCTCATCCCCTGCTCGGCAAAGCGCGCCACCTCTAACAGGCGTTCCTCACCGTCCTCTCGGCGGTCGCGGATTACGTCGTCCAGTTTTTTCAATCGCGCCTCCTCCCAACGATCACTGACGTGATGTCTTGAGCACCCCCGGAAAATACAACGTCACCCGCGTGCCTTCACCCAGCTTGGAATGAATGAGCATCCGGGCGCCGTGTGCCACGGACACGCGGTACACCATGGCGAGCCCCATCCCCGCTGCACCGCTCCCCGGACTGCGCGTCGTGAAGAAAGGCTCCATGGCGCGCAAACGAACAGCTTCACTCATGCCTTCCCCCGTATCTGCAATGGATACCATGACAGCACCGCCTTCGACTTGTGCGGTTTCCAATGTGATCTTCCCACCTTCCCCCATGGAGTGCAACGCATTATCCAGCAGGTGCGAAAACGCCATCTGCAGGTGTCCACGCGCCGCGCTGATGGTGACGGCCTCTTGGCGCAGCCACACCACTTGCACCCCCGCGTCCTCGATGCGCTGTTCGTTCAACGCCAACACGCTGCCCCAAAGAATGTGCGGCTGCAGGGGCTCCATGCTCTCGTCCCATTGTTTTTGCGAGAAGCGCAGCAGCCCATCGACCACTTCGGCCACCCGGCGCGCATTGGTTACGATATCCTCGAGCGAGGGGCGCAGCGCGGCGTCCTGACCGGCCATGCTCAAGGCCAATTGTGCGTTGCCCAGCACCGCCGTCAGCGGATTGTTGATCTCGTGGGCCACACCGGCGCCGAGCTCTCCCACCGCTGCGAGCTTTTGCGTGTGCACGATTTGCTCTTGGGCTTCGCGCAGCTCGCGGGTGTTGCGATCCACGCGCGCTTGCAATTCGCGGTTCCAGCGCTGAATCTCTTCGGTCATGCGGTTAAAAGAAGTGGAGAGCTCGCCGATTTCGTCCTGGCTTTGTATGGCGATGCGCTCGCTGTAATCGCCTTCGGAGACGCGGCGCGACGCGGTCAACAACGCGGCGATGGGAGCGGTGATGCCCCGCGACAGCACAATGCCCGCCGCCAAGGCCAACAAAAACGACACCAGCACCCACAACACGAGCACCTGCAACACCGAGTCGAACTTGGCAAAGAGATGGGCGCTGGGGATCTCGCCATACACCCGCCAGCCGGTGAGGGGCACGTCCGATACCACCGCCATCAACGACTCGCCATCGCGCTCCACCGCCACCACTTGGTCGACATGGGCGGCGCTCAGGCCTTCGGGGGCCGCTGCAGAACGGGCTGCCTCCGGCGTACAGATCGATTGCCCCTTGTCGTTGAACAAGGAGAGCCGCATGCGGTTCATCTGGGCGAACTCTCCCAACATCTGGCACAGCGCATCAAGTTCGACGCCCACGGCCACCACCCACTTGTCGCCGCTCATCAATTCCTGGGAAGAGGCCATGGCGATGCGGGGCGCACCGTGCTCGGAGTAATACACCGGCCCCACGGCGATGGGCACCGACAGGGCCAATTGCAAGGGGATGTGGCGCGAGAAGCGCTGTAGCTCGGCGTCGTCCAGCACGCTCCGGTCGGGGTAAGCCTGGGCGATATCTGGCGTCAGCCGATAAGGCGACACAATGGCCCGGCCCGCCGAATCGAGCAAAATCACCACATTGGCAAATGTCAACTGGCGGTGCGGAATGCTCAGGGCTTCGGGGAGCTCTTCGCTCGTGAAGTTCTCGAAGGGAATGGAGTGCAGCACCATCAAGGCGGTTTCCAGCATCCACGCCAGGCGACTGTTCAGGGCTTCGGCGGTCTGGCGCGACTGCGCGATGAGGGCCGTGTCCGCGTGGCGGTGCAGTTCGCGCGCGTACACCCGGTAAGAGAAAAAATGGCTGATGAGCAGCGGAATGACAACGCCCAAGGAGAGAAGCAGCAAAATGCGGGTTTGTATTTTCAAGGTCTTCCACCTCTGCGCAGGGCAAAATCAACCCCTGACGACCATGGGTGCTGCTCACGACATGGGCATCGCAGCGGCATTGGCGCCACGGTGAATTATTACACAAAGAAGAGGGGTTTCCGACAGAATTTTTGTCCCGCAAAGAAACAATGTGAGCGGAGACCCAGGGCTCAAAGAGGCTGTGCCGCCAGGTGAATGAGGGCTTCGGCCAGCCAATTGCCCAAGCGCCGAGAGCCCGCCTCCGTCGGATGAATCATGTCGCCAGCCCCATAGCCCGTACGGTACCACTCGGCCATGCTCCCCT
>LSQX01369665.1_pt1 | contig 26387 bp, 23 predicted proteins | sample 654561 | NCBI WGS metagenome assembly LSQX01 (sample SAMN04489861, study PRJNA283612) | anaerobic digester metagenome | isolation source: 4 biogas reactors fed with cattle manure at either 37C or 55C with and... | place: Denmark: Kongens Lyngby | collected 2014 | reverse complement strand
GCCTCATTGCCTGTCATCCGCTGACTAGCGGACTAAACCAACTGAGCTAACGCCCCAATTTTGTGCAAAAGGGACTGCAAAAATAACAAAAAAACCTAATCAGGGAAAAAATTTGCTTGCTGCAGCTAATATTTCCCGGGCTTAAAGTGGGATGTTGCCATGTTTCTTTGCTGGTGCGGTCTCCCTTTTGTTTTCGCACATCTCCAGGGCCTGGATGAGCTTAAGTCGCGTGTGGCAGGGATAGATAATCTCGTCGATATAGCCCAGTCCTGCAGCCCTGAATGGAGTGCAGAAGGCTGATTTATAATCGGCCACCGCCTGAACCTTCTGCGCCTCGTCCAGTTTGTCCTTGTAAAGAATGCTGGCTGCTCCTTCAGGTCCCATTACCGCTATTTCTCCTGTAGGGTAACTGTAATTCACATCTCCTCCCAGATGCTTGCTCGACATCACTATGTATGCCCCTCCATAAGCTTTCCTGGTGATGACCGTTATTTTGGGGACAGTGGCTTCGGCATAGGCATAAAGCATTTTCGCACCGTGCTTGATAATTCCTCCAAATTCCTGGTCCGTGCCGGGCAAAAATCCCGGGACATCTTCAAAGGTAATAATGGGGATATTGAATGAATCGCAAAACCTGACAAAGCGCGCTGCCTTCAGCGAAGCGTTGATGTCAATCACTCCGGCAAGCATGGCAGGCTGGTTTGCCACTATCCCTACGGGCTTGCCATTGAGGCGCGCAAACCCAATGATGATGTTTTGGGCATAGTGCTGCTGCACTTCAAAAAAGTTATGATCATCCACTACTGTGGTGATGATCTCTTTCATGTCATAGGGCTTATTCGGATCTTCAGGAACCAGGGTGTTCAGTTTCTCGTCCTGCCTGTGGGCCGAATCCGCACAAGGCTTCACGGGCGGGTCTTCCATGTTGTTGGAAGGCAGAAAGCTCAGCAGTTCGCGGATCATCATCATGGCTTGCTGGTCGTCATCAGCCGTGAAATGGGCTACCCCGCTTTTGGCATTATGGGTCATGGCCCCTCCCAGCTCTTCCTTGCTTACCTCTTCATGGGTTACCGTTTTAATTACATCGGGACCTGTAACAAACATATAGCTCGTTTTTCGTGTCATGAAAATAAAGTCGGTAATGGCGGGTGAATAAACCGCTCCACCCGCACAGGGACCAAGGATCGAAGATATCTGTGGAACTACCCCGCTTGCCAGCACATTTCGATAAAAGATGTCGCCGTATCCTGCCAGGCTCTCCACTCCTTCCTGGATACGTGCCCCGCCACTATCGTTTAGGCCTATGATGGGAGCCCCCATTTTCATGGCCAGGTCCATAACCTTGATGACCTTATTCGCATTTGTCCGGCTGAGCGAACCCCCGAAGACCGTAAAATCCTGGGCAAACACATACACAAGGCGTCCGTCAATTTTTCCATATCCCGTTACTATACCATCACCTTCGATCTTTTGCTTATCCATCCCAAAATCAGCACAGCGGTGGACAACAAATTTATCTAGCTCTACAAAGGTTTTCGGATCCAGTAAATCATCAATCCTTTCACGCGCCGTCTTACGACCCGATTCATGAATTTTTGCAATGCGCTCTTCCCCGCCCCCTAATTCTGCAGCGCGGTTCTTGTCTTCGAGTTCCCTGTACTTTTCTTTTAATGACATATTCTTGTCTTTTTATGCTGTTTCTTCATATTCAATGGTCAACAAAGGCTGGCGGGACTCCACGGTTTGACCTTCTTCTACCTTGACATCCACTATCTTACCCGCCTTTTTTGCCTTAAATTCACTTTCCATTTTCATGGCCGAAAGAATGACCAGGGTTTGCCCCGCAACAACCAAATCATCCTTGCGGGCCAATACCTTAACGACTTTTCCCGGAATGGGCGCAGAAATAATGCGTTCTCCATCATCTTCCAATCCTTCCTTCCGGCTTGCAAGATACTTGGCCTCAGCATCGATGATCTCAACATCATAGGTGCTTTTGAGCGTATTCACCATGAATCTCTTGATCCCTCCGTTGACGGGGATCAGCTCAATGTTAAAGGATTTATTCTGGTAAAGAACAGAGTAACTTACATTGCTGATCTTCACAAAATCCAAGGCAAACTCTTTTCCGTCAACCGAAACCAACAGCTTGTTATCCTGCCTGCTTAGCAGTTCAACGTTGGCAATCCGGTTATTCAATTTCACTTCGTATGGCATATTCTTCTTCTAAAGTTTTAAGACATTTCTCACCCTGTTATAGTCCTTCCAGTTGTTTTTCAGGGCAGTCATCTCTTTCGGACTGGCTTTTTCCATCTTGTCAAGATACTCTATGAAAGCCGTGATCATTACGATTTCTTCACACGGGTTTTCACAGGGGTCCTCCTTCATCAGGTAGTCAAGGTTCTCCTCTATAAAGTGCGTGGTGTAGTTTCCCTGTGCAAAATCACCGGCCCCGACAATCCGTTCCAGGAACTTCAGGTTGTTTTTCACACCCGTTACCTTGAATTCCTTTATGGCGCGCAGCGTCCTTTCTATGGCATCCTTACGGTCACGTCCCCAAACAATCAGCTTTGCGATCAGTGGGTCATAATACATTGGAATCTCAAAACCCTCATAAATGTAACCGTCCACTCTCACGCCAACCCCGTAGGGGATGTCAATATGTCGTACCTTCCCAGGGGCAGGCATGAAGTTGTTTTCAGGATCCTCAGCATAGACCCTGCATTCAATGGCGTGGCCGCTTTGCTGCAGATCCTCCTGCTTGTAGCTGAGGGGTAATCCATTGGCAATATTTATCTGCTCTTTCACCAGGTCAACCCCCACAACTCGCTCTGTAATAGGATGCTCCACCTGCAAGCGGGTATTCATTTCCAGGAAATAGTAATTCAAATCCTTATCAACAATAAACTCTACCGTGCCGGCACCTTCGTAGCTCACTGCCTTTGCCGCCGCAACGGCATGCGCCCCCATCTCCTGCCTCTTGGCCTCTGTAAGGATGGGCGAAGGTGTCTCCTCGACGATCTTCTGGTGGCGCCTTTGCACCGAGCATTCCCGTTCAAACAAATGAATCACATTCCCGTGCCTGTCTGCCAGGATCTGGAATTCAATATGGTGAGGCGACTCAATGTATTTCTCAATAAATACCGAGTTATCCCCAAAAGCGGCCTTAGCTTCTGAGCGAGCAGCACGAAGGGCATTTTTTACCTCCTTTGGATCCTTTACCAGGCGCATCCCCTTCCCGCCACCTCCTGCCGAAGCCTTGATTATGACCGGCAGGCCTATTGTTTCAATGATCTTCAGGGCCTCACCTTCATTGGTGATTTTTTCGGGTGCCCCGGGAACAACAGGCACTCCTGCCTCCGTCATGGTTTTGCGGGCCGTGATCTTATCGCCCATTTTGGAAATGGCATAGGGTGAAGGACCAATAAATATTATCCCCTCCTTTTCGCAGCGCTCCGAAAATCCTGCATTCTCCGACAAAAAGCCATAGCCGGGATGGATGGCATCAGCACCGCTGGCTTTTGCCGCCTCAATTATTTTCTTTCGATTCAGGTAAGATTCTAGCGAAGGCGATGGCCCGATGTGGTAAGCCTCATCGGCATACAGCACATGCATGGCCTTACGATCAGCATCCGAATATACCGCCACTGTTTGAATGCCCATCTCACGACAGGAGCGTATGATTCGCACCGCTATCTCCCCGCGATTGGCCACCAAAACTTTTTTAATCATGATTGTCGTGATTGGTTCAGATTATGTTTTTAATGCCGGAAAAAAGATAAAACACAAAGTTTTTACCGAATAAAAACCCGGTGTCCTTTAGCATTTTACATCATAACAGAAATAATCGATCTCTTCAAAAAAAAACCTTCAACCTGCTGATTTGCAGTACTATACTTATTGGAGACGGTCTGCCCAGCCCCTCATATATTCCCTTAGAGTGAAAGCAATGAATCATGATTATTTCATCGCTTATGAATAGTTAATTAAACCATTGTATAAGGCAAATTGTTTTTTTGGAAGGCATTCTTTTTTATAATATAATGATAATATATTGAAAATCAATAAAATAACTGAATGTATTTATCAACATACACCCCTTGTAATCAATAATCTTGCCTTCCGTGCTTCGATCCCTGCATGCGAAAACTCCTGGCCATTAAACCATTTTCTTGTCAAACTGATTTTGAGATGCGCCTTATCAAAATTGAATTGCCCCCTCTTTTCGTGCTTAAGCAAAAAAAGGTTTTTTAGAGGGAAAAACGAAGAAGTGTTTCGGTCATATTTCTTGGGGTTAATAACCTTCGAAAAATGGCTGCGACACTTTTAAGTTATAACAAAAAAGGAGAAAAACCGGCAAGAGAAGGCTTAAGTATCTTATCCCGGTGAAAAGGGAAAAACCACAAAAACAAATAAAAAAAGGAGTCCTTTTCCCTGATTATTGCTCCACATAATAATTCCCCGACGAATCCCTGAACACCCTTTTTGAGGCGGCTCCGCTCAGGATCCCCAGGCCTACAAGGAGGATGATGGCGATAACGATCAGGAAGGCAGCGATGATCATCGAGGAGAAAAAAGCCAGGGCAGCGGTCAGCAGAATCAGCAAAAACCTGATCAATCCCCAAAGTGGACCTGCCTTGATGAAACTTTCTACCGCGGCAAGGACTAAGCCCACGGCAAGTGATACAAAAGCCAGCCAGACAAGCCAGGTGTGCAGGGCATGACCTTTAGGCCATAACAAGGGCGTGCTGAAAAACGCCTCGGTGTCATTTTGCCAGAATACAATGAAGGCGCCCAGACATGCTCCAATGATCATTGCCCCCATCACAGGCCATGGAGTACCGGGGTATTTGCTTCGGTTGGCCTGGTAAATCAAAAACTCATCAATCACCCTGAACTTCATGATGAAAAGGCCTGCAAGCACCAGCAGCCCTAGAAGAATCACCCAGAAATACCATGACCGGAAGTTCATATATTTCTCTCCGAATTTTTCCAGTCGTGACTGGGTAATGTCGATTCGGTTCACATATCGTTCGGGCACGAAGCCGGTTTTCCCCGGTTCCAGCTCATAACTGACCAGCCGCTCGTTGTTGGCCGGATTAACCACGGGTTCGGCATTAGCAATGGTATCATTGCGTGAAAGGCTGCCTATCACCCTGGAAGTTTCATCCATTTTCTCGCGGACGGGCAAGGAATTGGAAGAAACGATGTAAATATATTCACGTTCGGGTTCTTGCGGAGCCACGTAAGGGGCTTTCTGGCGAAAGATCGAATTTATTTCGTTTTCTGAAAGGGCCCGGTTGAAAAGCATTACTTCATCCATGCTTCCGCGAAAGAATTCCTTGTTACGGGGGCAGGCGCCAATAAGAAAAAAGTCACTCCCGTGAATGATCTCGGCAGAAGCAGATCGTTTGGTCTCATTGACATAAAAGGTGACGGTTTTTTTGTTCTGATCATAAACCGCAGCCACAAAGCTCCATGCAGCCCGGTCCATGGCCAGCGGGGCAGTCTCTCCTTTGCCGTCATAGGCAAAAAGCTCCATTTGTTTGGCGGTTTCGTTCCAGCGGACCTTCAGGGCCCTGTCAAATCCCCCGTCGTCCTGCGAGAAGACGGTCATCAGGCTTTGTTTCTTCGGAGGGAAAAACCCTGTCTTGATCCAGGCAGTGAAGGTCATTTCAGGCATCACCACCGGGTTGATATCCACCGGGATGAGCACCTGGTTCTTTTTCCCGCCGAAGCGGAATGAACCCCTGCTTTCCCCGGTAAACACATCTTGCCCGGGCCAAACCCTTTTGATGCTTCCATGGTTTTCGTTCCCGCTTTCGTCACGGGCATTGCCCGAAAAAGCGTACTGACCTGTTATTCCTTCCGTAACGGCCTGTGCCCGCAGGCAGGGAATGCATAGGAATAAGCCCAAAATTAATACAAACATATTTTTCATCTGCAGGGGTTTTTGTTTGTCTGATAAGCAGAAAAGTCCTATTTGTTGAGGATTATTGAGGTAACAAACCTATAAAAATATTTTTATTCATCCAGAAAAAAATCAGAAAATTTATTGTTTACCGAAAAGAGCTTAGGGCTGAATGACTGGAAATGCCCGGGTAAACTACCTGCTAATCCTGCACTATTCATTATGATAAGACTCGTTGCGTAAAATTGTAAATGCCCTGTAGAGCTGTTCGGTAAAGAAAAGGCGGATCATCTGGTGGGAGAAGGTCATTGCTGAGAGTGATAGCTGCATATTGGCTTTCTGATAAACGGCTTCGTCAAATCCCCAGGCCCCCCCAATCACGAACAGAAGGTTTTTTACAGACTGATTGAGGCGCTGTTGCAGGAATTGGGCAAAAGCCACGGAAGTAAAGGTCTTCCCCCTTTCATCGAGCACCACCGAAAAGTCCGCCTTCCCCATATGGGCCAGGATGGCCTCAGCCTCCTTTTGTTTCAGCAGGGCAGGGGGCAGCGATTGATGCTTTCGGGGAAGTTGATATTCAATGAACTCGATATGGGTGTAATGAGCCAGTCGTTTCAGGTAATTTTCTATTCCCTCCCGCAGATAGGGCTCTTCAGTTTTTCCCAGGGCCAATACTGTGATCCTCATGCCATTATTTTGGTTCAAATGTATTATATTTAAATCAATGAGACAATGCTTTTTGCCTGAGCTTGCATTTTGCATTATCTTTGCAGATGAGAAAAGGAATATTTTTCGGATTTTTTTCTTTTTTTAAGTGTTTGGTTCAGTTTTTGCTTATGATAAGCCGAAAATAATCTGTTGTTATGATCAAAAGGTTTTTCAATAGCGTCCTTTTGTTGGTTTTGTTCGTGATGCCTGCCATGCAGGCCTTTGGCCAGACCAACGACATGGCCCGTGAGATTTCTCAGGCCATCAGGCAGGGCAGTGCCCGTGAAATGTCAAAATATTTTGGGCAGAATGTCGATCTGACCCTTCCCGGGAGCGAAGGCACCTTCAGCAAAGCGCAAGCTGAGGTGATCCTGAGGAATTTCTTCTCGAAAAATACCCCAACAGGGCTTTCAGTAAATCACCAGGGCAATTCGCGCGACGGCTCAATTTTTGTCATCGGAACCCTTCAGACCCGCGGCGGGCAAACCTTCAGGACTTATTTCCTGCTGAAGAAAGTCTCTGATTCATTCAAGCTCCACCAGGTGCAGTTCGAACCCCAATAAGCCCTGCCCCAGACGGCAAACAATAAGTATTGAAAGTTGCCCCTGAATTCAAGGGCAACTTTCATTTATGCCTTGTCTGTATCTTTCGAGGTGGTATTCTCCTTTCATTGCCCTCCTTCCCAGAAAAGCTTCGTGCTTTTTAAAAGGGACACCCGGTTTATTAATCTTTTGGACATCCTCCTGGTTGATACGTAGTTAATACGGAGTTTATANNCGTATTAACCTAAGGTTTGTTTCCTTGTATTAAGGATGGTTCTTGCCGGCGTGTGGAAATTCTGTCCTGAAAAATGAGGCCCCGGGAAATTCTTTTTAAAAAAACTTCAGGAAAACCCGGTGGTTTTGTGCCTGTTCAGAAATACTTTTTGAGTATATTTATATTTTTGTAAAGAAGCAGGTCTTTCATATTCCTGTTCATTTTTTTATCAAGGCCGAAATTATTATGATGACCCTGGAACTGGGAGTTGTACTGGTGGTGCTGGTTGGAACAGTCATTCTGTTTGCCACCGAGCGTTTTCCTGTCGATGTGGTAGCCATCATTGCCATGTCGGTGCTGATTCTGACAGGGGTTATTTCGGCCGAGGAAGGGGTTTCGGGTTTTAGTAACCCGGCAACCATTACAGTAGCGGCTATGTTTATCATCAGCGCAGCCCTGTTTAAATCGGGTGCGGTGGTGGGGCTGGGCAATAAAATGGCCAGCCTGTTCCGGTACAATTTCTGGTTGGGCGTCCTGGTGCTTATGCTTACCGTAGCTGCCATCTCGGCCTTTATCAACAACACCCCTGTGGTGGCCATTTTTATTCCCATCCTGGCCGGGGCGGCTGCCTCCTCTAACCACAGCCTGGGAAAAATGCTCATGCCCCTGTCCTTTGCTTCGATATTTGGGGGCTTGTGTACCCTGGTAGGAACCTCGACAAACATCCTGGTCAGCGGGGTCGCGGCCGATCATGGCCTTGAGCCTTTTGCCATGTTCGAGATGGCGAAAATGGGACTGGTGCTCCTGGGGGCAGGCGTCGTTTACATGATGGTTATCGGGATTCGCCTGATCCCCAACAGGGGGACCAATGAAGGATTGGTTAAGAAGTTTGGGATGGGTGATTATCTTACCGAAATCGTATTACAAAAGAATGCCCCTTCTCTTGGAAAAACCATTGCCGAATCACCCCTGGTGAAGTCGCTGGAAATTGATATTCTGGAAGTGAAAAAAAACGGGCAGTATTATATTATGCCCAGTGGAGATATGATCCTAGAAGAGGGTGATATCCTGAAGGTGCGCTGCGATGTTAGTAAAATTAAGACCCTGAAGGAAAGGCAGGGCATCGCCCTGAAGACTGACCTTAAGTTTGGTGAGCAAAATAAACGGGGTTCAGCAACGGAAAAGGAAGAAGAAAAGATGATCCTTGTGGAAGCCGTGATCGCCACCAATAGCCATTTTGAAGGGAAGACAGTAAAGCAACTGGGCTTTCGCCAGCGATACGGGGCTACCGTGCTTGCCATCCGCCACAGGGGTGAAGTCATGCGTGAAAAAGTGGCTACAACCGTCTTGCGTTCGGGTGATACCTTGCTGATTGAAGTAGACCGCGATAAACTCCCCTATTTGCAGCAGCTTCAGTTGAGGGGGCGTTATACCTTCCTGATTGTCTCCGAAATTGGTTTTCCAAAATTCAGGAAAGACAAGATTTATACGGTTGTATTCACCCTTGCTGCCATCATTGCCATGGCTTCCCTCGAGATCCTTCCCATTATGGTGGCCGCCCTTGTTGGAAGCATGTTTTTGGTGGTTACAAAATGTATTAGCATGGAAGAGGCCTATACGGCCATTGACTGGAAGGTCATTTTTTTGCTGGCAGGGGCCATGAGCCTGGGGGTTGCCCTCGATAACAGCGGGGCTGCGGGGATGATCAGTAATTTCCTGATCGGCCTGGTAGGAGGCTGGGGCCCTACCGCCGTGCTATCGATTTTGTTCCTGCTTACCACCTTGCTGACTTCGATGATGAGTAATAATGCAAGCGCTGTGCTGCTGGCGCCTATTGCCATTGCCTCGGCCATTGCCCTGGATGTGGATCCCAGGCCCATGCTGATGGCCATTACCTTCGCCGCCTCTTCCAGCTTTATGACCCCTGTTGGATATCAAACCAACACCATGATCTTTGGGGCGGGTAAATATAAATTCGTTGATTTTTTGAGGGTGGGAGGGCCGCTGAATTTAATCTTTTGGATACTTGCAACCTGGTTGATCCCCGTGTTTTTCCCCTTCTAAACCAAACAGAAAATGGAAAAAATTAAAAACTTTTTTTGGACCGCAAAGGATTATCTCGATAACCCGCTGTTTAATCTTGGGAAATCAACCATTACGCTCTCCACAGTTTTATATCTGATCATTTCAATTTATCTGCTGTTTTTTCTTTCGGCAAAGCTGAAAAAACTCCTGGCCGATAAGATTTTGGCAAAATATAACGTGGATATTGGGGTCAGGCAGGCCATCACCACCATTCTCAGGTATGTCGTCGTGACCCTGGGTCTGATCATCATCATTCAGACCGCAGGCATTGATATGAGTTTTGTCACCGTGCTTGCAGGAGCCCTTGGAGTTGGTATTGGCTTTGGCCTGCAGAATATCACCAATAACTTTGTGAGTGGTATTGTTATCCTGATGGAACGGCCCGTTAAGGTGGGCGACCGCATCGAGGTAACAACGCCCGCCGGAGATAAAATTTCGGGCGATGTGATCAATATCTCCTCACGTGCCACGACCATCCTGACCAACGACAATATTGCCATCATTGTACCCAATTCAAACCTGATCACCTCCACAGTTATTAACTGGAGTTATACCGATAAGCGGGTCAGGTTTAATTACGTTGTCCCCATTCATTATAAGGAGGACCCCGAAGTGGTTAAAAAGATCCTTCTGGAAGTGGCTAAGGAGAATGACGGGGTTTTGAAAACACCTTTCCCCGATGTTTTGCTGGATAAATTTGACGAAAGCTCGGTGAAATATATCCTTAGGGTTTGGACCTCCCGATACATTCAAAAGCCGGGGGTTTTGAGAAGCCAGTTATATTATGCAATTGCGAAAAAGTTCAGGGAAAACAACATGAGGATTCCTTATCCCCAGCTAGATTTGCACCTTAAGGATGCTCCCGGCGGGCAGGAAAAAGGAAGCCAGGACTAAAGAGGGTGCTTGTTTTTGGGGTCCTGGTTTCTTGTAATTCAGGGGAAGCTGGGAAAGAAGTTTTAAAATTTACAAATTAACCTTTCCATAAGTGATCATTGCCGTTGAAAATATTTTGCTGATCGGATCGATCCTGATCTTTGTAAGTGTGGTTGCCAGCAAGACCTCCTTAAAGACAGGTATACCCGCCCTTATTTTGTTTTTGGGCATCGGGATGCTGGCCGGATCGGACGGGATCGGGAAGATTCCGTTTGATAACCCCCAGATGGCCCAATGGCTGGGCACCACTGCCCTGACCATCATTTTGTTTTCAGGGGGGTTGGACACCAAGATTGAAAGCGTCAGGAAGGTATTGTGGCAAGGCCTCTCGCTAAGTATTCTTGGGGTTTTGATCACTGCCTTTACCGTAGGCCTTTTGTTGCACTGGTTTCTTGGTTTCAGCCTGCTTGAAGGCTTGCTGCTGGGCTCCATTATTTCCTCAACCGATGCTGCGGCGGTGTTTTCCATCCTGCGCTCAAGAAAAACAGGCCTGAAAGGGAACCTCAGGCCCTTGCTTGAGCTTGAATCCGGGAGCAACGACCCCATGGCCTATTTCCTCACCATTACCTTTGTTTCCCTGATCCTGAACCCGGAACTCATTGGGTTTTCCTTGCTGCTGGTCTTCTTCCAGCAGATGTTCCTGGGGGCCGTGATCGGGTATTTTCTTGGCAGGGTCATGGTGTTCGTTACCAACCGGATCAAACTCGATTATGAAGGCCTGTATCCGGTCATGATCCTGGCCATGATGTTCTTCGCCTATTCCATTACAGATTTTTTCAATGGCAATGGTTTCCTGGCGGTTTACCTCTCCGGTATTATTTTGGGCAACAAGAGTTTTTTTCATAAAAAGTCGGTGCTCAGATTTTTTGATGGCATTGCCTGGATGATGCAGATCACCATGTTCCTTGCCCTTGGCTTGCTGGTATTTCCTACCAAAATTTTCCCTGTGATGGGCACCGGCTTGCTTATTGCAGGCATCCTGATTTTCATTGCAAGGCCCATCAGTGTATTTATCAGCCTTGCATTTGCCAGAATGCCCTTGAGGCAAAGGTTTTTTATTTCCTGGGTGGGCTTAAGGGGCGCCGTTCCCATTGTTTTTGCCACCTACCCAATGGTCTATGGGCTGGAAAACTCGGAACTGATCTTTCACCTGGTGTTTTTTGTGGTGCTGACTTCAGTGCTGGTCCAGGGAACCACCCTTACCTTGTCTGCCAGGCTCTTCGGTGTGGAAGATAAAACCGTGAAGCCCAGCGATTATCCCTTGGAAAAGGAATTGATGGACCAGGTGAAGAAAGACCTGATGGAGTTGGTGATCACGCCTGAATGCAAGGCTGCCAATAAAACGCTGGTTCAGTTGAACTTCCCCAAGACTGCCCTGATCGTTATGATAAAACGAGGAGAAGATTATCTTACCCCAAAGGGGGAAACTGTGCTTATGCCGGGCGACCGCCTCTGGATTATTGCCGAAGACCATTCGGAGGTGACCAAGGTCTTACAAAGTATTGGGGTCCCGGCAGGCCAGCAATCGCAAATATTAACTGAAAAGTAGCCTTGTCAAAGACTTTATTTGCCAGGAGTATGGCCTTATTTTTCTGTCATTTGATCAAGGATTCCTGCAAGGATCTTTGTGAGCCTTTCCCTGGAGTATCGCTCTGTACCTGTATTTCCTGCAGCCAAACTACCTTTCCGGAAACCTTCGGCATAGTCCGTTAGTAATTTTCGCATCTTTTCCTGATCAGAAAAGCCGGCGATATCCCCGCTTTGAGTATCCCTGATGATGCGGGCGGTATCGCCACCTTCAGGCCCAATCACCAGAACGGGCCGCCTCAAAGCAAGGTATTCATAGAGTTTGCCGGGAGTGATGCCCATGACATTCGGGGTGTCGTTGATGGGCAGTAACAGTAAGGCAGAGCGGGATGCCTTGGCCAGAGCCTCGTCGTGGGGGAGGTAATCGATCCTGTCAACAAATGAGCCCAGGCCATTTCCTTGCAGGGCTTCCATTACAGAAATATCGGTCTTCCCGATAAGCCTGATCAATAAGTTCTTTTGAAAGAATTCATCTTCCCTGACCAGTTTTCCCAGTGCTTTCCACAATTGATGGGGGTTGCGGTCGGCATTCAATGAGCCCAGGTGGGTGATGATGAACTTGCGGTATTCAAAGGCAGGGAGATTTTCAAAGTCGTGAGGATCAAAACCATTGGTCAGAACTTCGATTTCCCTGGGAAAAAGGCTTTCAAGATCTTTTGCCCAATTTGAACTGACAATCAGCACCCGGTCGGCATGGCTGAGTACCTCTTTCTCCAGCTTTTTATGTTTACGGTCAGCCCAGGGGGTCAGCATCAGCTTGTCGAAAAAGTCGATCTGTGTCCAGGGGTCCCGGAAATCTGCCAGCCAGGGGATGGAAGTCTTTTTCTTAATGCCCAGGGCAATGAGGTGCATGCTGTGGGGAGGGCCGGTAGACACCATGGCATCCACAGGGTTTTCCTTGAGCCATTGGGTCAGAAATCGTATGGAAGGCCTGATCCAGAATCGTCTTGCATCAGGGATGAAGAAGTTACCCCTGAGCCAGGTGGCCATGCACTCAGCCATTCCGGGCTTTTTGTGTTCGCTGATAAACCCGGCCTGAACCTTTTCGTGTTTCTTACGGCCCGTGAAAAATTTGTATAACAGGTATGGCTCCCATATTTTTGTTTTCAGAACGGTAATTTTCTCCGGGATGTCTTTTTCAAGGGAGGAATCCTGTCCCGGGTATTCGGGGTTTTCTGGAGTATAGATCACGGGCTCCCAGCCAAAATTGCGCAGGTATTTGCTGAACTTCAGCCAGCGCTGCACCCCTGCACCTCCGCTGGGCGGCCAGTAATAAGTTATGATCAATACCCGCTTCAAAAGGAAGATAATTTAGCTTTCGAATATTTTATCGGCAGGGTCCCTGCGGAACTTTTTGACAAATTGCCAGATCCAGACCCCGATCAGGCCCAGGAGAATAAAGCTGAAGGCCCAGGCGATCTTCCCGCCCGTATAGTAGGCAGCAGGCCTGAATTCGAACTCAATTTCCCCGCTGCCTGCCGGCACCACCAGGGCACGCAAAACATAATTCACCCGCAGGGCTTTTTCTTTTTGCCCGTTGATCTTTACAACCCAGCCTTCGGGGTAATAGACCTCAGAAAAAACGGCCAATTGGTCTGTTTCTGTGTTGTACCGGTACTTTAAGTAGTTTGGCTTGTATTCACTTAGAGAAATGGAGGCCAGGGAGTCAGGCCTGAGCGTATGCCCGTCCAGGTGGCCTGAGAATGCCTTATGGACAATGGCCGTGCGTTCGGGTTCAAATTCATTCAGTGCTAGAATTTCCTCATCTGCGCTTTCTGCAATTTGAATATCCTGCACAAACCAGGCATTCCCAAGGGCGCCGGGATTTATGTGTGCCACGGGCTGACGGTTCTCGTCGGGCAGGATCAGGTATTTGGTGTTGAGCATATTCAGCACGGCCATATTGCCTGGCTCTATGTGGAATTCTATCAGGTCCTGGTAGCGTTGCAGCTTTGCACCGTGGTAGCCGCCCAGTGATTTGTGAAACCACGAAGTGGCGGTTTCATTAAAGGTGTTTACCGCGCGGTTCAACACCCTGAAGTGGGGGTCGGTGTCTTGCAGGACCTGCAAATTGGCCTGGGTGGGCTGGTAAGGATTCTCGACAAGGCGACGGGCCTGGAAGTTGCTTTCGTTAAGATAACGCTTGTTGATCGGCCACATATCGACCAGCATAAGCCCTGCAATCAGCAATACAAAGACCGGCCCCCTGATCTTTTTAAAGGAAAATGCCAGGGTCACTGCCGCAGCCAGGACTATAAACAGGAAACTGCGGATGGCATCTGATCGAAAGATGGCAATCCTTGCCTGTTCAAGGTTGGAGAGGAAAAGCGAGATTTGTGCCGAGGCCTGCTGATTTTGTGACATCTGACTGGTGAAATATTCCGACTCCATCTGGCTGGTAAATTTGAAAAATACCGTGGGCGCAATGTAGAACACAAGTGCAATGCCTGCGGTCAGGCCCAAGGCAGTCAGGAATTCCTTGCTTTTGATCTTTAACAGCTCCGGCTTCTGATACAGTTGATGAAGCCCCAGGAATGCCAGGGCGGGGATTGTAAACTCAGCCATCACCAGGGTCATGGAAACCGCCCTGAACTTGTTGTAACCGGGAATAAAGTCAATGAAGAAGTTGGTCAGGGGCATGAAATTCTTTCCCCAGGCAAGCATGATCGACAGGATGGTGGCCAGCAGCAATCCCCATTTCAATGGCCCCTTCACGTAGAACAGGGCAAGGATAAAGAAAAACAACACGATAGCCCCTGCATATACTGGTCCTGAGGTAAAGGGCTGATCGCCCCAGTAGTGATTCTGCTGTCCGACAAAGCTTCTGAACTGAGGCTCCACCGAAGTCATGGCTTTGGGATTATCTCCCAGTGCTCCCGTAGCGCCTCCTTTTACATTGGGTATGAGCAGGGAGAAGGTTTCCCCCACACCATAACTCCAGTTGGTGATATAATCTTTTGACAGCCCACTCGAGGGCTCACGGTCGCTGATGGTCAGTTCTGACCCGCCCCGCATAGTCTCGGCCGAATAAACATAGGTGGCCCAGAAGTTGCCGATGTTAATGCCTGCCGCCAGGATCAGGCCTGCCACCAGCACCAGGACCCCTTTGGAGAAACGAAGCAGCTGGCCTTCACGTATGTGTTGATAAAACTCAAATAAGCCATAGAATAAAACGATCCATGCCAGGTAATAGGTGATCTGGAAGTGGTTGGCAAAGAGTTGCAGCCCCATAAAAATGGCAAACAACAATCCCCCCACCAGACGCTTGCCCCTGAAGGTGTAAACGATGGAAGCCATCACGGGAGCCATATAGGCGATGGCCACCGCCTTCGAGTTGTGCCCCGCTTCCAGGATGATGAAATGGTAGGATGAAAAAGCAAAGCCTATGGCCCCTGCCAGCGCCACCCAGGGGTTGACCCTCAGCAGCAGCAGGAAAATGAAAAACCCCGCAAAATACAAGAAAATCATGTCGGCAGGGCGTGGGAAGCCCAGGGTCAGTACCTTATGAAAAAAATTCGCCACATTGTAAGCCCATTGTACCGATATCTGGTAGGCAGGCATCCCCCCGAACATCGAGTTGGTCCAGAGTGCTTCCTCGCCCGTTGCCTCACGGTAATCGGTAATCTCCTTGGCCATCCCCTTATAGTTCACGATGTCGGGCTGGTAAAGTTGTTTACCCTCCAGGATGGGGTTCACATAAATGATGGTCAGCAGGACAAAAACCGCAATGGCCACCAGGTAGGGGTATAGTTCCTTGATTTTGGGAAACCTGTTTCTTCTGTTATCCATTTTCTCACGTGTTCCTTAGGGGTTAATCCTCCTTGATGTCTTCAAAGTCGGTGTATTCTCCCAGTTTATCGGTATCGGGTTGATCCTGTTCTTCCTTGTAAGTGATAGTCATATCACCTTTTTTCTTCTCCTGCTTTTCCCTGAACTGCGGATTGTCGGAATAAAACTTTTTCTTGGCACGCTCAATGTAGCGCTTCACCAGCCATGGAAACACATAGGTGGTGAGTACCCTGAAAACCAGGTAAATGATGATTATGGTGACAATCAATTTCATGATGATGACGCTGTAAAGGCCCCTGCTTTCCGCTTTCCGTCAGACAGGCTTTTAACAAGGGGTCAAAGTTACAAAATTTAGCCGACAGGCATCCCGTGCAGCCCGCCTTTTGACAGGCTCTTTAATCCCCTTCAGTAAACCAGCTTGCGATGTGTTTCCAGAAGTTGAGGTGGAAGGTCTCGCCAAGAGGTCCCGGGTATTGGTCCAGGTAGCTTGTATTGCCCGCTTCAAAGGGAACCATTGTAATTTTATGCTCCTGCTTGTAAATGTAGGGTAGCTCAGGATGGAACTGAACTCCCAGCACCTGCGGGTATTGCTCGTGCTCAAGGGCTTCCACGATCTTACCGTCCATCGACAAGGCCGTTACCTTCAGCCCTTTCCCGATCTTTTCGGCCGCCTGGTGATGCGAACTCAGCACATAAGGCATTTGGCCTTCGCCCCGGTTTACTTCAGCCAATTGCCCCGTAAGGATATTCACCTGGTGGGGCTCATAATAAGAAACCGTATTGTCGAGACTGTAATTGGTTTGATAATTCCTGTGCCGCATCTGCTGATCGGTTTCCAGGATGTCCTCTATGGCCTGTTGCCCGTAAATTTCCGTGGGGATATCCTGAACCATCGTGCCCCCCGTGGCCACATTCATGCTCTGCATCCCCAGACATATGCCCAGGATGCCGTAGTCGGGCTTTTCCTCAAGGAATGGAGTAAAGCCTTCATTCTGCGAGCCGCCCAGCAAATGAAAGAGCATCGATACCTCCAGAAAATGACGGTTGGGGTCGGTGACAACGGTCAACAGATTCATGGGCTCCCCATAGGCCGCCGGGGGAATATCCGGGCCTCCGAAAAAGATGATCCCCTCCGAATGTGCAAAGATTTCCCTGAATTCGGGCGTGCATGCATTCTCGCCGTAAAGGTTCTCGGGATTCAGCCGGGGACTTATCCCCATAAGGGCAATGTCTTCAATGCCTTCCTCACGCAGGAACTCAGCGCTTTGCTGATAATCATAACTCCCGCTTTCGTGATATACTCCCACCACCTTCAGATCATCGGGAATGGGAAAGATCCCTCTTTCTTTCAGAAACAGAAAGGTCCTGAGGTTGTTTGTGGTGGGGTGCATAATGATTAAATGCCTTTCCCCTTCAGTAAAGACCGGGCGTTCAGCTTCCTGCTCAGGCGCAGGCTTGCAGGCCTGAACAAGCAACACGAAAATCAGTATCCATTTAATTTTCCTCATCATCAGCAATTTATGTTTTATATTCCGAACAGGCTTTTGTATATATTCACAACCCGCAGGTCAATCCACTTATAAACATCATCCACTTCCTTCTGGTCGGGCAGGGTTTTCCGCCACTGCTCAAGGTATTCGTTTCCCCGTTTGATGATGTCCTGGTTCACGGGGATCAGGCGTTGGGTGATTCCCGTTTGGTCAGCGTTATAAACCTTGGTCGCATTCAGGTAATACCTGGTGGAGCCCCGGGTGGAAGGGACCATTTGTTTCTTCAGCTCCAGGGCTTTATCGCATACCAAGGCATTCTGGCTGCCGGGACCGGTGATTACCGTAGGGAGCGTCCCATTGGGGCTTATCCAGATGGGTATGACCACTGCAGCCAGTGGAAATCCTACCATCGACCACATGGTGGTAAGCAGGGGCGACTCCCCGTCCTTAACCCCCTGTACGATTACTGAAGCCGATGAGGTATAGCGGTTGGTGCAGTCCTGGAAATAGAAAAAGTGATCTTCCCTTTCACCATATTGAAGCCCTTCGCGTGCACTTTGGCCGCTGAGCGGGTTGTCTGCCGCAATACACATATGTTCCACCAGGTAAGACACCGAAAGATTGTTGGTCCCCGATGCCCGGTAAAACATTTTCTCGGCGGCTTCAAAACGAATGTAACCGGCGCCCTCATTGGGTGCTCCCGTAAACGAGTAATTGGTTCTGACAATATATCCGTGGGGGGCAATCCTTTGATCGTTCACATCGATCTTTGTCCAGCTGAAATTATTCGTTTCAAAGAAGGCGGCTCCGCCCAGGGCGTCGATCACCCCGAAGTTGGCCTCCACCCCAAGGGGCTTGGGCTTTCCCTGCAGAAAGCGCTCGAAGTCGTCCACTGTGGCACATGCCAGCAAGGCCTCTTTCATCAGCTCTCCTTCCAGGTCAGCCAGGCTTGTTGAGTCGCTGCCCCTGAGGTTATACGAGGCCGAATTCATGATGGAAAAGCCCGCTTCATTAAACCCGATCCATATGCTTTCAGCCAGGCTGTCCTGCGCATTGACGAGGCCCATGGCCTTATATCCTCCCTCCCCCAGAAATAAGACCTTGTTGTCCAAATCGCCCGTGTCACGGTGTTTCCACAGCAATGGCCTGCCGTCGGGCGTGGCCTTCCCCGAAACAATGGCCACCGTGCAGGCAGTTCCTTCCGCAAGGGCAAGGAATGTTAAACACAAAGCAAAAAGGATCGTTCTTTTCATGGGTGATTAATTTTAAAAAATAAGATATGTCATATACGCCAGAAATGCCACAAAAAGGATAATGCCTTCTGTGCGTGAGATCTTTGACCCCGACCTCATCAGGGGAATGAGCAAGAGGGAGAATCCAAGCATAACGCCAAGGTCAATCGCACTGATCCCCGTGGTTTCAATGGGACGGATCAGCCCTGCCACGCCCAGAATGGCCAGGATGTTGAAGATATTTGAACCCACTACATTGCCTATTGCGATGTCGCTTTGCTTTTTCAGGGCCGCCACCAGCGAAGTGGCCAGCTCAGGCAGGCTTGTTCCTGCAGCAACAATGGTCAGACCAATGAGGGCTTCACTGGCGCCCAGCGCCCTGGCCATTTCTGTGGCACCCTTGACAAGCAGCGAAGAGCCCCCAGCCAAAACCCCTATCCCTGCAAGGATGTATAACAGATCCCACCAAACGCCCGGTAATTTTTCAGGGATGCCTTCTTCAAATTCACGGCTTACGGGTTTCTTTTCTTCCTTTCGTGATTTAATTATGTTGAATGCAGAATACCCTATCGCTCCTGAAAGCAATATAAGTGCCTCCGACCGTCCAATGCGCTGATCCATGAAAAAGACCATAAACAACAGGGCCGAGACAAGCATTAGCGGCGTATCAAACCTTAGCACCTGCAGGTGCACCCGCAAAGGGAAGATCATGGCGGAAAGCCCAAGGATAGCCCCGATGTTAAAAATATTCGATCCCAGTACATTGCCTATCGATATGCCGCCCTGCCCCTTCAGGGTGGCCATGGTGCTTACCAGCATCTCCGGCATGCTGGTGCCATAGGCCACCACCGTCAGGCCCACTACAAGGGCCGAAATGCCCAGCCTGACAGCCAGCGAAGAGGCGCCCTTGACCAGGAAACCTGCCCCATAATATAACATGACCAATCCCGAAAGTATGAATCCAATATCGACAAGCATAACTTATGGATTTTCAATACAGGTAAAATTATTATTCTTTTACAAGAAATAACCCCATGGGCAAAAAAAAAGATAACCCGCCGGGGGCGGGTTATCTTTCAAAATAAACCTAATTTTTAACCAAAACCTACTTGTGAGTCTTTTCATCAGACACGGTAAGCCTCGTGCGGCCTTTGGCCCGACGGGCAGCCAGTACCCGGCGACCATTCTTAGTGGCCATGCGGCTTCTGAAACCGTGCTTGTTCTTTCTTTTTCTTACTGAGGGTTGAAATGTACGTTTCATTATTCCAAATATTTTTCAGTACGTTACCTATAACCTGTTTCCTGGCTTTTTTCAATGTCTTTTCAAACGGTTTGTACACCGTTTCATTTTCAGGACTGCAAAGATAGGTAAATTATTATTTCTTCCAAAAGCTTTTTCAGAAAAAAATTAACAATCAAAAAAACGATTCTGGGAATCTGATATTATTGTCCTTTTCATGCTAAAATTACCCAATATCCATTGGCAGAAGCATAAAGCCCTGTCTGTCTTTTCCCCCGAAAGGGGATAGTTCCTCCATTCCTATTCAGATAATAGGAGGCTTTTGTTTTTTTCCTGAATGATCAGTTCATTTTTTCCCAATTTGTGATTGGGTTTGGTTTTGGTCCTGTCTTTTTTGAGATCTAAAAAAACACCCAGTAAAGATGCTTCCCGGGTCTTGCCTCACTCATAGTTAATACGGAGTTTATACGGTTTAAACCGTATAAACTCCGTATTAACTATGAGCATGGTATTTATTTTAAACGAGAAAGTATTGATGATGAGATGTATGCAAACTCGCTAATTTAAAGTGAACGCAGGGGAAGGAATGGGATTAATTTTTCCGGACTTCAGCAGCCAGGCAAAAAAAAGGCTGCCCCAACTATTCGGGGCAGCCTTCTTATGCAGAATAAAATGCTTCCTTATTTTTTAGGCGCATGTTTCAGGGTCTCTACCAGGTATTCGTAGAAGAGCCCAACGGTTTTGATGTTCACTTTCTCATCAGGAGAGTGGGGATGACGGATTGTTGGCCCGAACGAGATCATATCCAGCCCCGGATAATGACCGCTGATGATGCCGCATTCCAGACCTGCATGGATCACTTTCTGCTCGGGAATCTTGCCCCATTTGTTTTGGTAAACATCTTTCATGGCCTGTAGGATGGGTGATTTCAGGTTGGGTTTCCAGCCGGGATAAGAGCCCGCCTGTCTGACCTTGGCACCCGCCATTTTAAATACAGCCTTCATCATATTGGCCAGGTCTTCCTTGGCCGAATCCACTGAGCTGCGCTGCAGGGAGGCTACCTCGATCTTGCCGTCCTTCGACTTGATGATGGCCAGGTTGGTGCTGGTTTCAACAATCTCGGGCATATCGCTCACCATGCGAATCGCTCCGTTGGGAGTGGCGTATACGGCATTCAGCAAATTCTTGGTGGTCTTGCGGTTGATGATGAAAGCCGGCATCTCTGTATTCGAAGCCTTCATACTCAATCCCGGGTCTACATCGCCAAGTTCCTTCTTAACGGTAGCTTCAAGCTCGCTGACCATTTGCTCGAATTTTGCGGCTTCTTTTTCAGGAACCGTAACAATGGCAGTGGCTTCACGGGGAATGGCATTGCGGAGGCTGCCCCCGTCTATGCTTGCAAGTTCCATTTCCACCTTACGGAAAGCTTTCCACATCAGGCGGTTCAGGATCTTGTTGGCGTTGCCACGACCCAGGTTGATATCCAGGCCCGAGTGGCCGCCCTTCAGACCCTTCACCTCCACTTTATAGGCTACGTGGCCTTCGGGAACGGGCTTTTCCTTGTATTTGAAGGTGGCAAAGGTGTCGATGCCACCGGCACAGCCGATGTATAATTCGCCTTCGTCTTCCGAGTCAAGGTTGATCAGGATGTTGCCTTTCAGCAGCCCGGGCTTCAACTCATTGGCACCGGTCATCCCGGTTTCTTCGTCAATTGTAAGCAATACTTCCAGGGGTCCGTGCACCAGGTCTTTGTCTTGCAGCACTGCCATGGCAGCGGCTGCACCAATCCCGTTGTCGGCGCCCAGGGTGGTGCCTTTGGCTTTAACCCATTCGCCGTCAATCACAGGCTGGATGGGGTCTTTCTCGAAGTCGTGAACGGTGTCGTTGTTCTTCTGGGGCACCATGTCCAGGTGGCCCTGCAGGATAATGCCCTGGCGGTCTTCCATACCGGGGGTGGCAGGCTTGCGGATGATCACGTTGCCGATATGATCGACAATGGTCTCCAGGCCCAGTTTCTCGCCGAAGTTCTTGGCGAATTCAATGATCTTGGCCTCCTTTTTAGAAGGGTGGGGGATGCTGCAGATATCTTCAAAGATAGCCCACAGTGCTTTTGGTTCGAGGTTTTCAAGTACTCTGCTCATGTTATAATTATTTAATGATTTCACGAAAGATCAAAAGATCCTGGTTGTATAGCTGGGAGAGGAAACGGGTGATCCTGTCCTCGGCGGGTTCTATTTTTTCACCCAATTGTTCACGCATCTCACGGCAAATGGTCCTTACGTCCTTCTGCCCGTCACAAGCCGCCCACACGGCTGATCCCAGCTCATCGAGCGAAAGCTTGATGTAAGGATTCTTCAGCCTGGGCTGCAATAGTTTCCCAGATATTTTTCCGCGGAAGCGGGGAATAAGTACCCTTACCGTGCCTGCTTCTTCCAGCTCGTGGGTGTGCAGGGGCAGGGGGGTAAGGTCCAAAAAATTGGAGTGCCTCAGGACGTCGCGCCGCTTGAAATATCCTAATTTTTTATACATAAACGCAAAAATAAGGGAAAAAAACAAAAGGTTGCCATTCGTGCAACCTTTTATTGCCGTTCAATATTCCTGGGCCTTTAGGCAATAAACTGGGCGGCGTGGTTTTTGGTATCGACTTTTTCGATCACCTCGCCGATCACCCCTTTTTCATCAATGATAAAGGTGGTGCGGTGGATGCCGTCATAGGTTCGGCCCATGAATTTCTTGGGACCCCATACCCCGTAAGCTTTCAGGATCTCTTTTTCGGTATCGGAGATCAGCGGGAAGGGCAGTTCAAATTTTTCAATGAACTTTTCGTGCGACTTCTCACTGTCGGCGCTTACGCCCACCACCTTATAGCCCTGCTTCATAAGCAACTCATAGTTGTCACGAAGATTGCAGGCCTGTGCCGTGCAACCGGGCGTATTGTCCTTGGGGTAGAAATACAAAACAAGTTTGCTCCCCTTGAAATCAGCCAGCGACAGTGCATTGCCCCGGCTGTCTTTTCCTTTAAAATCAGGCGCTTGATCGCCCGGCTTCAGATGTGTCATATCGTTTTGGTTTTATTGAGGTTCTGCTTAAGAAACAGATTCCGGGTTAAAAAGTTCAAGGTTTATGGTTCAAGGTTTCAGGTTTCAGGCACTTCGCTATTAGTTATTCATTATTCCCTGCCTGCGGCAGGCAGGCTTGTTCTGAGATCAAAAAAACTCCCCCCAACCCCCTCCAAAGGGGGAGTTCGTTCCTGTAAATTTTCTGGTTGTCCTTGAACTTTGAACCTTAAACCTTCTTCTCCTTCGTCTTATTCTGGAAATACTTGCAGGCCTTCGTCAGCGGGCATTCCTCGCATTTGGGTTTTCGGGCCAGGCACACATACCGCCCGTGCAGGATCAGCCAGTGATGGGCAATGGCCACTTGGTGGGTGGGTATGTAGCGCATCAGTTGTTTCTCGGTCTCCAGGGGCGTTTTGGCATTGGTGGTCAAGCCAATCCTTGCCGAGACCCTGAACACGTGGGTGTCTACCGCCAGGGCTGGCTTATCGTACACCACAGAGGCGATCACATTGGCGGTCTTGCGTCCCACACCGGGCAGCTTCATCAGTTCCTTCACATCGCTGGGCACCACACCCCCGAATTCTTCTACCAGTTTTTGGGCCATTCCAAGCAGGTTCTTTGCCTTCGCATTGGGATAAGAACAACTCCTGATCAGGGCAAACACCTCTTCCTGCTGGGCCACAGCAAGCACCTCGGGAACAGGAAACCGCTCGAAAAACGGGGGCGTGATCATGTTCACCCGCTTGTCGGTGCACTGCGCCGAAAGGATTACCGCCACCAGCAAATGATAAGGGTTCTGGTATACCAGTTCCGTCTCCGCCACCGGCTGATGCGTGGCAAAATAATCGAGCACAAAGGCAAAGCGTTCTTTCTTAGTCATAATTCCCTGTGAAACATTGGCGAAAATAAAGAAATTTTTAACTTTGATAAACAAGTTTCATTTTTCATGACCAGAATTCCAGAATATTGGACTGAAGTTACCCCAGGAATTGATTGAAATACCTAAACTGAAAAAACCTCAACCTCAACCTCAACCTCAACCTTAACCTTAACCTTAAATGCATTCTTACATCCAACCCCTCGCCCAGGCTTATGCGCAGAACGCCAATCCGGAAAATGCCCATTGGATGAAGAAGTATATGAAAGAAAAGTTCCCCTTCTTTGGCATCAAAACCCCCGACCGCACAATAATCAACAGGGCTTTCTTTGCCCGCTATGGCCTGCCTGAGTTCAGGGAACTGGAGGCCATTGTCGATGAGTTGATGCAGCAGCCTCAGCGTGAGTTTCATTATTTTGCCATCTCCCTGGTGGGGAAGGTGAAAAAACAATGGACCCCCGACAACTGGAAGCTGTTCGAGAAGATGATCCTCACCCATTCCTGGTGGGATACCGTCGATTCACTGGCTGGAGGCACCATGGGGCATTACTTCAGGCGCTACCCTGCCCTTACTGAGCCGGTCACCGCCCCCTGGAACCGCAGTGATAACTTATGGCTCATCCGCTCAAGTATACTGTTTCAGCTGAACTATAAGCGCGACACCGACCAGGAATTGCTCTTCAAATACATCAGGCCCCACCTGGGCAGCAAGGAGTTCTTCATCCAGAAAGCCATCGGCTGGGCCCTGCGCCAGTATGCCCGCACCAATGCCGAGGCTGTCATCCAATTTGTAAACAGCCATGAGCTGGCGCCCCTCAGCCGCAGAGAGGCTTTGAAACACCTGAAGGGATAAACCTTCCTTGCATCTCCCTTTTGGGAAACCCTCGGGCAAGCAAATAAAATACTAAGGTATAGTTGGGCAATTTATTTCAGCCCGTATCAGTCTTGCTCCTTCTTTTGGATACTCATCCTGATCCAGTCATTGCGTTTCACCACCAACCGGTAAATCGACAATAGCATTAACAGGACCCCTGTTCCGATAAAGAAGTTCCTGATGGAGGGTAAGTCAATGTAATAAATGTTCCAGATGCAAACCGCGATGAGCGGCAATTCAAACAAAGGGTGAAACCGGTAAAGGAATCCAGGGGTTTTTGAAAATTGAATCTCCATCTCATCCCCAAGCTCAACCATTGCCTTGCGGCTGCCATAAAAGCGGGTGCTGGCCTGAATCTCCGCCTGGTTCACATCTACCCGGACCTCTGCTGATTCTCCCTGCTTCAGGCTGGCAAGCTGCACACCATTTACCTGGATCTGGTATTGCGTTTCATTGTAAACAGCTTCTTTGGGACGTGAAAAGCGCAGGGTTTTCATAGGTTCAGGGTTTTGGGATATCCTTTACATTCTGCATCGTTCATTGAACCGGCTTTACAAATGATAAACCTGGTTAAAACTGTTCCTTTTCAAAAATGAGGATTTCTTATCATTATCACTGATGTCACCCCTAATCATTAAGCCCTCTCTCGCCTAAGGCGAGATGGGCTATACCATGTTGGCAGCTTGGCTTTGTTTTTACTCGTTTATCAATTCTTTTACCTTATTTTCAAGTTCCTTCTTGTCAGGCAAATAAAGCTGATATTTAGAAACAAAAATATTATTAGAAATCCCGCCTATTGCATACTCCACCAGTATATCGTTCTTATCTGCACCCAAAACAATTCCAATGGGTGGATTATCCTCTTCTGTGTTTTCTTCGTTTTTAAAATAGTTCAGATAGAGGTTCATTTGACCGATATCATAATGTTTCACATGTCTGGTTTTAAGGTCTATAAGAACGAAACACCTTAATATTCGGTGATAAAATACCAAGTCAATATAGAAGTGGTCGTTGTCCATCGTTATCCTGTATTGTCTACCCACAAAAGAAAAACCTTTCCCCAATTCAAGAAGAAAAACCTGAAGATTGTCGATTATCTTTTGTTCAAGGCTACTTTCAGTCATTCGAAGCTCTTCAGAGATTTTCAGAAATTCAAGAACATATGGGTCTTTAACAATATCTCTTGGTTGAGATATGGTTAAACCGTCTCGGGCAAGTTCAAGTATCCCTTTTTTATCTTTGCTCAAGGCTAATCTTTCGAACAGCGACGAATTGATCTGCCTTTTTAGCTCTCTTACACTCCAGTTCTCGTTGTCACATTGCTTTAAATAAAATTCTCTGGCTGTATCGTCTGAAACACCTAATAATTCTGCAAAATGAGACCATGACAATTTTCCAGACAGTGTCTGGAAAAATGGGAATTTAAGGTAAAACTGCCTCATCAGATATACATTACTTTTGCTAAATCCCTTGCCAAATCTTTGTTTTAGGTCTTTTGCCAAAGTGTCAAGCAATCCACTTCCATATTCCGCTTTTTCTTTCCCGTATTGTTCAAACTCTACAATGTATTTGCCTATTTCCCAATTGGCTTTGAGCAGTTCGGTGTTTACGGCTTTAATCGCACGATTTCTTGCTCCTTCAATAGTATTACCAATCGATTGAACTAATTTTAGGTACTTATTATTATCTTCAGGTAAGCTCATGATTATCATTCATATTTATTATGCTAAAATACGAATTAGTTCCCAATTTAATTTATTACACCAAACGGCTTTGTAACTTTTCCCCAATGCTCCTGGTATGGCCACAGAAGCGGATTTGCCGCTGTCCCTTATACACATCTCCC
>LSQX01392119.1_pt1 | contig 26399 bp, 22 predicted proteins | sample 654561 | NCBI WGS metagenome assembly LSQX01 (sample SAMN04489861, study PRJNA283612) | anaerobic digester metagenome | isolation source: 4 biogas reactors fed with cattle manure at either 37C or 55C with and... | place: Denmark: Kongens Lyngby | collected 2014 | reverse complement strand
GCATACGAGGAAAGCAGACGGAAACTATGTATCTGGTCGGTGTGGCAACAGAGTCCGTTTTCCGGGGCCGCCGTCTGACACGCGGCCTTTTGGAACTGACCTTGGCGATTTTGCGGGCAAAGGGCATTAACTCGGTGCTGTTGATGCCGGAACATGCCGGCGTATATTTGCCCTACCAGTTTGCCTTCACATATTTCAGGCACCGCTACAATATGCCGCTTTCAGAGCTGAATGCTCCTGTTCCTGAAGATGCTTTAAGGCTTGAACGAGTCAATATTGGAGAATGCAAAGCGATTTTTGCCGATTTGTACAGCCGGCAAATGCTCGCGAAGCATGCCTTTGTTTGCCGAGGCGAACGCGAGTGGAATAACTTTCTCACGGTTTTCAGCCAGGAAAAGGGCGAGGCGGTTATTGCCTATTTGGGCAATAACCCTCTCGGATATATGTTTTACCAGCGAACAGGCGTCGCTTTCCGCGTTCACGAACTCATTTACCTCGAGCATGAGGTCAAATGGAGCTTTTTGCATTATGCGAAGCAGCATGTCGCCCAATGCCAGAACTTTGAATGGCTGGCAGGAGAAGGAGACTTGTCCCACCTGCAGTTTACAAACCAAAAATACGCCGGCTGCCTGCAGCCCTTCGCGATGTCCCGCGTGATCAACGTTGCGGGAGTGTTGGCGGATCTAAAAGCAGACGGCGATCTTCGCGGCAGCTTTGTTCTTTTGGTTACCGACAAATTGCTTAAGGCTAACAATTCACTTTTGTCTTTAAACGTTGAAAACGGCGTTGTCGAGGTCAAACCGGCTTTTGAGCTTCCGGATGTAGAGATGGACGTTGCCGCTTTCACACAATTGTTTTTCGGACAATTCAGTCTGAATGAGCTTGCTGCAGAGGGACTTGCCACGGTCTGCTCCAAACCTGCGGCGGATTTGCTCGCAGGGCTTTTCCCCAAATGCAAGAATTATCTTAATGAGTATTATTGAATCGGAGGGCTGACATGAAGGAGCAAATCAAAAGATTGTTTGTAGAGAAAAAGCCTGAATTTGCGATTGAACAACGGGAATTATTGGCGGATCTTAGAGAAAACCTTGGCTTGACAGGGATTAAAGACGTGCGGATTCTGAATCGCTATGATGTTTTGGGCCTGACTGCCGAAGAATTTGAAGAAGCAAGCCGCCTTGTGTTTTCGGAGCCGCCGGTTGATTTTGTTTTTTATGAGGACATAATGCTTTTGGGAGGCGAAAAAGCTTTTGTTACTGAACTGCTTCCCGGTCAGTATGACCAAAGAGAGGACTTTGCAGAACAGTGCGTACAGCTGATTACGCAGAAGGAGAAACCGACAATAGCCTTTGCAAAAGTCTACATATTTTCCGGAGACATCAGTGAACAGGAACTCGTGACAATCAAAAGCTACTGCATCAATCCGATTGAAGCCAGAGAGTCCGAGTGGGGCAAGCCGGAAAGCCTTCTGGCAGCAAGCGAAGAACCGCCATCCGTTCCTTTGCTGCATGATTTTACGAAGCTTGGGCAAAACGGCTTAGAGTTGTTACGTGCTGAAAAGGGTTTTGCCATGAGCATGGCTGACCTCCTTTTTTGCCAGCAATATTTTAGAAAGGAAGGGCGCGCCCCTTCTTTGACAGAGTTGAAAGTTCTTGATACATATTGGTCGGACCATTGCCGTCACACGACCTTCATGACAAGGATCGAAGATGTGGAAATTGCTCCAGGCGTATTTAATGAGCCCATTCAAACAGCTTACGACAGGTATTTGGAGGTTCGTGACAGCCTATACGGCGCAGAGACTGACAGACCGGTCACTTTAATGGATATTGCCGTAATCGGTATGAAAAAGCTGAAAAGCGAGGGTAAGCTTCCTCAGCTTGACGTTTCAGAAGAAATCAACGCCTGCAGCATAAAGGTGCCGATTGAGGTTGACGGACAAACAGAAGAATGGCTTGTCATGTTCAAAAATGAGACCCATAACCATCCGACGGAAATAGAGCCTTTTGGAGGTGCGGCGACCTGTCTTGGCGGTGCCATTCGCGATCCGCTGTCGGGAAGAGCGTATGTTTATCAGGCAATGCGTGTGACAGGTTCGGCGGACCCAAGAACCCCGGTTGAAAAAACACTGTCCGGCAAATTGCCCCAAAGGAAAATAACAATAGGGGCCGCCAGCGGCTATAGCTCCTACGGTAACCAAATCGGTCTTTCAACCGGACAAGTACAGGAATATTACCATGATAAATTTGTTGCTAAAAGAATGGAACTGGGCGCGGTTATAGGTGCCGTGCCGCAAAGCAATGTAAGACGCGAGGCTCCGTCCCCCGGCGACCTGATTGTTCTTCTGGGCGGCAGGACAGGACGAGACGGCTGCGGCGGAGCAACGGGCTCTTCAAAAGAGCACACGCTTGATTCCCTGCTTTCTTGCGGTGCCGAGGTCCAGAAAGGAAATCCGCCGACGGAAAGAAAAATTCAGAGGTTATTCCGCAATCCTGAAGTTACGCGTCTGATCAAGCGCTGTAATGATTTCGGCGCGGGGGGCGTTTCCGTTGCTTGCGGCGAGCTGACTGACGGATTGGTCATTGACCTTGATAAAGTTCCTAAAAAGTATGAAGGTTTGGACGGAACGGAGCTTGCAATTTCTGAGTCCCAGGAAAGAATGGCAGTTGTAATAGAATCAAAGGACAGGGAACTTTTTATCAGTCTGGCAGACAGTGAAAACCTCGAAGCGACAGTCATTGCAGAAGTCAGCGAGGAGCCAAGGCTTGTAATGTTATGGCGCGGACAAAAAATTGTTGACTTGGCACGTGAATTTCTCGATACGAATGGCGTCGCGCAAACAACTGAGATAAAAGTACCGGAGATTAAGGATGAAAGCGTCTTCAACATTTGTCCCGAAAATATTCGCTCCCGCAGCTTAAAGGACGCCTGGCTCGCCAACTTAAAAAGATTGAATGTCTGCAGTCAGAAAGGGCTTGCAGAAAGATTCGACAGCACGATTGGACGCGGAACGGTTCTCATGCCGTTCGGAGGTTCGGCTCAGCTGACTCCGACCGAAGGAATGATTGCGCGTTTGCCGGTCCTTCATGGTAAAACCAGCTCGGCATCAGTGATGGCCAACGGATATAATCCAACTGTAGCCTGCTGGAGCTCGTTCCATGGGGCAATGTATGCCGTTGTCGAATCGGTTTGCCGAGCTGTCGCGCTTGGTGCCAATCCGGATTCGATTCATCTGACACTGCAGGAATACTTTCCCAAAATGAGCGATGCGGAAGCTTGGGGACAGCCCTTCAGCGCCCTCCTGGGAGCTTTTTACACAATGGACGCTCTCGGGCTCGCAGCTATTGGCGGCAAGGACAGCATGTCCGGAACCTTCATGGACAAGAATGTGCCTCCTACGCTCGTCTCATTTGCGGTTGACGTAATTAATGGCGAATTCGCCGTTTCTTCGGAATTCAAGACGCCCGGCAGTCAGGTTGTTTTCCTGCCCGCGCCACGAACTGCCAATGAAGTCATTATGTTTGAAACTCTAAAAAATAATCTTAAGGCGGTTTACAAGCTTATTCTTGCGAAAGATATAAAGGCGGCCTCCGTTGTTAAGGAAGGCGGTATTGCAGCGGCTATCTCAGCAATGTGCCTTGGCAATGAATATGGCTTTGACTTTATTAAACCTTTTAATGACACCGAGTGCTTATTTGTGCTTCAACCCGGCGGCTTTGTTCTCGAACTTGCAGAAGGCAAGAATGCCGAGGAGCTTCTTGACGGATTGGATTATGTAAATCTCGGCCTTGTTAGTGAGAAGAAGCGAATTTCACTAAACGATGTCGAGCTTGGGCTAAACGAAGTGAAAGATCATTATTTAAAACCTCTTGACGGAATTTTCCCGCGTTTTGTCAAACACGCGGCGGAACCTCCGGAGGATCTGCAAAAACCGCTATTCAAGCCAGAACTGCCTTTGACAGCGCCATATTCAATTGCACGGCCGCGTGTGTTCATACCGGTTTTCCCGGGCATCAACTGCGAGTACGACAGCGCACAGGCTTTTAACGAGGCAGGGGCATTGGCAGAAACTTTCATTGTAAGGAATCTGACGCCTGCCGCTATCAACGAGTCTGTGGATTACATGGTTCGTCAAATCAATAACTGCCAGATTCTTATGCTGCCGGGCGGTTTCAGTGCCGGCGACGAGCCGGACGGTTCCGGAAAGTTTATTGCAACTATGTTTCGAAATAGAAAACTGAAAGACGCCGTTGAAAACCTTCTCCATGAAAGGGACGGTCTGATACTTGGCATATGCAACGGTTTTCAGGCTTTGATCAAGCTGGGTCTTGTTCCATACGGTGAAATCGTAGAAATGCATGACAATTCGCCTACATTGACCTTTAACACTATCGGACGTCATGTTTCCCAGATTGTGGAGACAAAGGTTGTCTCAAGCAAGTCACCCTGGTTTAACTGTGTAGAAGCAGGGGACATACACTCCGTTGCCGTTTCGCATGGAGAAGGCAGATTCTTCGCTACGCAAAGTGAAATCAGAGATTTGTTTGCAAACGGACAGGTTGCGACTCAGTACGTTGACCAAACAGGAAGAGCTTCAATGCAGATGCCTTTTAATCCCAACGGCTCGTTATACGCGATAGAAGGCATTACGAGCCCTGATGGAAGGGTGCTTGGCAAAATGGGCCATTCGGAAAGATTCGTTCCCGGACTTATGCAGAATATCAAAGGCAATAAGGACCAGAAAATCTTTCTTTCCGGCGTTAAATACTTTGATTAGCGTAAAATGAATTGACTGTTGGCTGCTGACAAAAAAGAACCGTGAATGCTGACGCATTCACGGTTCTTTAGTCTTTGACTTCAATTTTGCCGCATTTATTCTCGTAGTCATCAACTATCCATTATAAGATCTGTTCAATTTCCTTATTAACAGAACGTCCGTTATTGTCAGAGATGATCTTCAGTTTCTTCAGAATAACAGGGTGGATTCTTAGAGTAAAGCGCGCCAATTCCATGATGACCATCCTTTCATTTGACACCAAAACTACACTATTTTCACATCAAAAAGATGTCTGTTGTTTATATTTTAGTATAATAACCATTTAATTTCAAGTGAAAATGTTTCGTCAAGCATACGCAAAACTTATGCCAAATATGGTACAATACNNATACATAGTAACAACGTATAATTATATTGAAATTACTATGAGAAGCCGGGAGTGTAAATATGAAATTAAGTCTAAACAAAGAATACTTTGGATTCATTGTCAAGGAAGCCACCTATATTCAGGAACTTCATTCGGACGGCTTTATTCTTAAGCATCAAAAAAGCGGAGCACGCCTGCTTTATCTTGGCAATACGGATGATAACAAGGTTTTTTCGATAAGCTTCCGTACTCCTCCTCATGATGATACAGGCATTGCACATATACTTGAGCATTCCGTATTGTGCGGCTCGCGCAAATACCGGCTGAAGGAACCGTTTGTGGAATTGGTTAAAGGTTCCATGAACACGTTCTTGAATGCAATGACTTTCCCCGACAAGACTATGTATCCTGTGGCAAGCCGCAATGCCAAAGATTTTCAAAATCTGATGGATGTATATCTTGATGCCGTTTTTTATCCTATGATTTACGATGATAAGTATACCTTTTTGCAGGAAGGTTGGCATTATTCGCTTGCTGATGAAGATTCTCCACTTGTCTATAACGGAGTTGTATATAATGAAATGAAGGGCGTTTTTTCATCGCCTGAAGCCTTGATAGAGTATGAGACGATGAAAGCTTTGTTCCCTGACAGCCCTTACGGCTACGAATCAGGAGGTCACCCAGATGCAATTACCTCGCTGACTCAGGAAGAATTTTTAAACTTTCACCGCAAGTATTATGCTCCGGAAAACTCCTATATTTATCTTTACGGTGATCTCGACATTTTAGAAACACTGGAATATCTTGACCGGGAATATTTGTCAGCCTTTGCCGGGACAAACGGAGTTTCTTCTGAAATTCCCAAACAAGCGCCCTTTGCTCGAACCAAGGAAGTCGAAGGAACCTATGACGTTGCGGCAACTGAGTCACCTGCTGCAAGAACGTATCACGAGCTCCACATTGTTACAGGAGAAGCCACCGACATTAAAACCAATACTGCGCTGCGCCTTTTGGAGTCAGTGCTGCTCGAATCCGATTCGGCACCGCTGAAAAATGCCTTGCTTGAAGCGAAGGTGGGTATGGATGTTTCCGGCTCTTACAGCGGCAGTTATCTGCAGCCTATTTTTTCAATCAAGGTGGCAGGTTCGGAGCCCGAGCTCAGAGACAAATTTATCAGCACTACGTACAGAATTTTGCAGGAGCTGACGATGAAGGGGATTGATAAGGAATTGCTCGAAGCGTCCTTAAATTCCTTTGAATTCAAGGTGCGGGAAGCAGATTTCGGAGTTTACCCCAAAGGACTTATATTTGGCATCGGCTGCATGGATACCTGGCTTTATGGAGGAAATCCTTTTGACTGCCTGAGGTATGAAACAGTACTTGCTGAATTGAGAAATGGCATAAGCTCGAGGTATTATGAACAGCTTATCGAGAATTACCTGCTGGATAATACGCACAAAGTTATTGCAACGCTTAAACCTGAAACCGGAAGGGAAGAACGTGAAGTCATAAATATTTCGACGGAGCTTGAAGCGATTAAACAGGCAATGAGTTCCGACGAAATCAGCTTCTTGATTGAGCAAACCCATTTGCTGAGAGAAAAGCAGGAAGCACAGGACGAACCTTCCGCGCTTGCTGCAATACCTGTTCTAAAGAGAAGCGATTTAAACAGAAAAATCGACAAGCTTCCGGTGCAAATGGAGTGTCATGATGATAGAACGCACATGTTTCTTCCTGCCGAAACCAAGAAGATCGTTTACCTGAATTGGTATTTCGATATAAGCGGCATCAAGAGCGACATGCTGCCGTATGCTTATTTGCTGAGTGACATCTTAGGAAAGGTCGATGCCGGAAACTATTCCTATCAGGCTCTGGCTACAGCTGTAAAAAAGAATACCGGCGGCATCGGATTTAACCTGACCGCATACTCATCAGCATGCAATGCCGATGAGTATTCGATTTGCTTTGTTTTGGAAGCAAAGGTGCTGATCGGCAAATTGGAAAAGCTTTTCCACATTCTTAAAGATATGGCCGCTTCCAGCGACTTTAGCAACGAGAACAGGATCTTGGAAATTGTCAACGAAATCAAAACAGACTGGGACACGCAATTTTTCAACAGGGGACAGTCTATTGCAAGTACAAGGCTTTGTTCTTACTTTTCAGGAGTTTCAGCCGTTAATGAGTATTATTATTTGACTTATTACGACTTCATAAAAAAAATTACCGCAAATTTCCACGAGCAATTTCCGGAAATTCGCCGCAAATTAGAGCATCTGCTGAAGGAATGCCTGCACTCGGGCAAACAGCTCTTTGCTTATTCTTGTGAAGACAGTGAACGGCAGAAAGTGAAAATGACCTCGGAAACCTTCGTCATGTCTCTGCCTTCTTCCGACTATGCCGGCAAGGAACCGGAGGCGATTAAGCCTGCCAACAGAAATGAGGGCATCAGTACGAGCGGCAAAGTGCAATATGTCGCCGCGGGAGGTAATTTCCGGCAAAATGGGCATGCTTATACCGGGGCTATGAAGGTTTTGGAAACTATCCTGCGTTATGATTATCTCTGGAACCGGATCAGGGTGCAGGGCGGAGCATATGGAGCCAATGCGCATTTTAACCGTAACGGCATATGCTATTTTACTTCTTATCGTGACCCGCACCTTGCAAGAACACTCGAGGTTTATAAGGAGACCGCAGGATTTTTGGAATTGTTTTCCGCAGATGAAAGGGAACTGACAAAATATGTGATTGGCACTGTCAGTTCAATGGACACACCACTTACAAACTCAATGCGGCTGGAAAAGGCAGCTATTCTTTTTATCAAGAATATTTCCGACCATGAAAGGCAGAAAGAACGTGAAGAAGTCCTCGACGTGACCAATGAGGACATAAGACAGCTCGGACAGGTCGTCAAGGCGGTTCTCGAACAGGATTATTACTGCGTGGTTGGCAGCAAACCTGCGCTTTTACAAAACAAGGAGATTTTCTCCGAACTGCTGGAAGTTTGATTTTCATTGCCAACACTCGGAGTTCAAAGCGCCACAGCAGTGGATTGTTTTACATAAAATGACAATGAAGCTCGTATTAATTCGAAAAATGCGAAAACTGCTGCGATAATTTAAGAAACGATTGACTTTTATTAGATTTATCATTAAACTCTATATGTAAGTAAACAACTTATAATTGCTTACACATTAAAAAGGAGGTATGTTAATGAGTACAAACAATTCAACGCAGCATGTGCAGATTGCTGTTGCGGACCCAACACCGCTTGGCTTATTCGGGTTGGCAATTGTTACCTTGGTTGCGTCTGCTCAGAAACTCGGCATAGTTTCCGGCGTTTCCTGGGTTATTCCCTGGGCTCTTGTTTGCGGATCATTTGCGCAGTTGCTTGCCGCATATTTTGATTTTGCCCACAAGAATATTTTTGGAGCAACCATTTTCGGAGCTTTTGGGTTCTTCTGGTCGGGAGTTGCAATGAGCTGGATGATTAAGGCGGGTGTGTTCGGAGCCGGTTTGACTGCCGGAATCGATCCTAAGGCTTTGGGTTTTGCTTTCTTAGGATATTTCCTTTTTGCCTGTGTCGGCACAATTGCCGCATCTGAAGCAACCTTATTCTTGTTTGTGGATATGGTTTTCATCGATATCCTGCTTCTTGGCTTAACGCTTGATACTCTTGGTATCGGCGGGCACTGGGCTCATACCATGGCTGCTTATGCTGAGCTCGTTGTTGCTTTGCTTTCGCTTTACGGTGCAGGCGCGATTTTCCTGAACAATTTCTTTGGAAGACAGTTCTGGCCGCTTGGCAAGCCGCTTGGCATTTTCAAAAGAGGTTAACTAAAGACGAAAAAGGGGCTGTCTCACATAGGCTTTAAAGCCTATGTGAGACAGCCCCTTTTTACTTCTATGGGTCGTATGTTAAACAGTGTGTTTATTCAATAAGTTCCAGCCGTGAATTCGGCAAATATGTTCGTCCTGCCTTGGCACAGGGCTTGCCGTCAAGCAAAACCACGTCGGCGGTAAAGTTGATGTTTCCGTCAAAAAAACTGCTGCCTATGGCATAGGTGTCAACAGGCACGTTAAGACTCTCAAACTCGGCAATTTTTTTCGCGTTAAACCCGCCGGATACAATTATCTTAACATGAGTGAAACCTTCCGTGTCCAAAGCGCGCCTAACGGCCGTGACAAGTTCCTTGCAGACTCCTGTTGGCGGAAAGAGTCCCATTTGACTCTGTATCGACTTGTCTACCATGTAGTTTGAAGTGTCAAGACGAACACCCTTGAGTTTTGCTCCTAACTTGCGTGCCACGGCAAGTGAAGTGTTTACACAGTCATTGTCAAAGTCAACAAGAGCAATTCTGCTTACGTTTTCGTCAATGTGGCGGTCGAAAGCTTCGGTGGCGGCAAGTGTGTCGCCGCGATAGGCTGCAATCAGTGCGTGGGGTATAGTGCCAAGTCCCTTTACACCTGCGGCTATCCCGTTCGCGTCAGTCGAAAAATTCTTAATGCCGCCGATCATGGCGGCATAGCCGTCTTGTTCCTGTGTGTGGTAGGTATCATATCTTGCCGAGAAGAAGAGTACCTGTTTCCTACCGGCAGCTTCAACGGCGCGTCGTACGTTTGTAGCTATGCGCGTTTGGCGTGCCAGGACGCCGAGGTATACCGTTTCCAAATGAGCGAAGTCAGCAAGATCTCCCTCTATCGTCATACAGGTTTCCCAAGGCGCGATTTCGTCACCGTCATTCAGAGCCCGGATTGTAATTCTATCAGGATTTTCAGCGCAGGTTCTTAAAATTGCGATGGCTTCATTTACACCGCAAAGGACAGAGCGTTCTCTCTGAAAAACCTGCATCAGCACGCGCGGGCGATAGTTGTCCTTTTTCAATATTTCGGCCGTACGCAGAAAGTAGTTGTCGGTATAAAAGCCTGACTTGATTATTTCAACGGGAATCTTAAAATACGAAACAGGTGGTCTTTTTATCATTTTATCCTCCTTGGGTTTGCCCTGAAACGGTTTAAACCCCTTTCAGTATTGTAATACCTAACAATTATGATACAATAATAGCGTTCTAAGATGCAAGCCAAACTATTGACTTGCCTTATAATTCCTCATTATACTACTTTTTTGTACGGAAGGCTTGGTTATGAAGGAAAAAAAATATACAATCCTGATTATGTCAGCCCCTATCGGTTCCGGCCATGCGCTTGCGGCCCAGGCTCTGCAGGAAGAATTTACCTCAACCGGCAAGTGCGAGGTTGTCCTTGGCAATGCTTTTGATTTCTTTCCCAAGGTGCTCGGTACGATGGTGCTTGAAGCATATTTGTTCGTTTTGAAAAAATTCCCTGTTTTATACGAAATAGCTTATCGCTGGGGAAACAATCCGGGCGGATCGTTTTGGCTTAGAAATCTGATCAATAAAAGCCTCGCGGTAATTGCGGATTCTTACCTGCGAAAGGTCAGCCCCGACCTGGTAATTGCTACGCATGCGACTCCTGCCGGCATTTTTTCGGCTTACAAGGAAAGGCATTCCGAGAGCCGAATATTATTGGCGTCGGTGATAACAGATCATACGGTTCATAAATGGTGGTTATGCAAGAATACCGATTTTTATTTTCTGGGCGCCGAACTCGACCTTGGCGACTGCTTTGGAAGCGGACAGCAGATTTTTTGTCATGGCATTCCGGTCAGGAAGGAATTTAATGCAGATTATGACCGCGAGGTTCTGCGTGCTTCTTATGGCTGGAGTCCTGATGAAACGGTTTGCATACTAATGGGCGGCGGTGAAGGCTTGCTGCCGATGCAGGATATAATCAACGAGCTTGGCATTGGTAAAAATGAAGACCGCAGCATAAGATGTGTTGCAATTACAGGCAGAAACAAGGTTCTTGAGCGGGAACTGCAGAAAAAGTATCCGGAGATGCAGGTATACGGATTCACAGAAGAAATACCAAAACTAATGCACGCGGCCGATGTTTTAATCAGCAAGGCGGGAGGGCTTACGGCTGCGGAGACTTTGACAACCGGCCTTTATTATATTGTTTATCGTCCCTTGCCGGGACAGGAGAAAGAAAATGCGGAATACTTGCGAATGGCGGGAGCTGCTGTCATAGCAGAGGCTCCTTCGGATGTTTTACGACTTATCAGAAGCCTTCCTTCTAATAAAGAAGCAAGCGCGGGTAACTTAGGAAAGCCTGAGGCAGCAAAAGACATTGTGCGGACGCTTTTGTGCGCGCTTGCTGACCGGTGACGCTTGACCCGTGTGCTTTTTGGAATTATAATGACTTGACGTCTTTTTAAGTGATGAGGCGCTGTTAGCTTAAGATAATTTTCGCAAGGAGGTGGCAGATACGTACAGGAACTATTTTGCGGCAATCTGTGCAGGCTTTAAACTTAACATCAGCAAGACGGAAGCCCTGATTGACTATTTTGGCGACGAATGCAAAGCGTACGAGGCAGCATACGAGGCTTTGGCTGCAACGGGGCTGTTTACTAAAAGCAGGCTCGAACGTATAATTGCGGAAAGGGACAGGAACTTGCCAAGTAAAATCGCAGCTTTCTGTAAAAGGGAAAATGCCCGCATTGTAACTTACAGGGATAAGGAGTATCCCTTGCCCCTCAGAAGCATTCTTAATCCACCCAAGGTGCTTTATGTCAAAGGCAGCATGATTTGTGACGGAAATCTCATAGGCATTGTCGGATCAAGAAAGGCATCTGCCTATGGATTAAAAGCCGCGAGACTTTTTGCCAAGGATTTATCTGCGGCCGGAATTTCCATTGTAAGCGGCGGAGCCAGAGGCATTGACACCGCAGCACATTGCGGAGCGCTTGAAGGCACTGCCCCGACCGTGGCGGTTTTCGGCTGTGGTCTTGACATTGCATATCCGCACGAGAATGAGAGACTTTTTGCAAAAATAGCTGAGCATGGAGCAATAATAACTGAATTTCTTCCAGGAACCAAACCTTTGCCCAACAACTTTCCAGCCCGAAACAGGATTATCAGCGGACTGGTAAAAGGTGTTCTGGTCGTCGAAGCCGCCAAAAAAGGAGGAGCGATGATTACGGCAGAATTTGCCCTCGATGAGGGGCGAGAGGTTTACTGTCTGCCGGGAAGCATTTTTTCGCCAACAAGCGCCGGGCCTAATGCCCTAATCAAACAAGGTGCCAGGCTTGTTGACCGGCCCGAAGACATTTTGGAGGATTTCCAGTTGTTTTTGCCCAAGTCTAAGGAAGAGATGAATGACGGAATCGGTTTGTTTGACAAGGTTATGACAGCGAATCGGACAGAAGTGAAAGCAATAATCGACAATCTTGATTTTAATGAAGCAAAAACCGTGGAGGAAATCGTGGAAAGTACGGGACTTCCTCCGGGAGTGGCAGCTTCGGCGCTGCTTGAGCTGAAGCTCGCCGGTGCGGTTATGGAACAGGCAGGCAGACGTTTTCTAAAACAATAAGGAGGTTGCTTGATGGCAAACAATCTGATAATAGTTGAATCACCGGCAAAGTCTAAGACCATAGAGAAATTTTTAGGGAAGAACTACACTGTCAGGGCATCAATGGGTCATTTGCGTGATCTGCCCAAGAGTCAGTTCGGGGTTGACATTGAAAAAGGTTTCGAACCGAAGTACATTAATATTCGTGGCAAAGGTGAATTAATCAAGGAACTGAAAAACCTTGCAAAAAAAGCCGACCATGTNNTCGCAACCGATGAAGACCGCGAAGGGGAGGCAATTGCCTGGCATCTGGCCCATATCTTGGGAGTTGACGTCAATGACAAATGCCGTATTGAATTTCATGAAATTACCGGCACAGCTGTCAAGAATGCCTTGAAGAGCCCGAGAAAGATTGATCTTGACAAAGTTGACGCCCAACAAGCCCGACGCATACTTGACAGGCTTGTAGGTTATCAGCTGAGTCCGCTGCTCTGGCGTAAAATTCGCAAAGGTTTAAGCGCCGGTCGCGTTCAGTCCGTGGCTGTAAAAATTATTTGTGACAGGCAAAAGGAAATTGATAATTTTGTTTCCAAAGAGTATTGGACTTTGGCCGTTCGTTTGCGTGAGGATGCTAAGAAGCCGCAGTTTACGGGTGAAGTTGTCAAGTACAAGGATAAAAAGCTTGAAATCAGGAACAAGAAAGAGGCCGAAAAAGTCGAAGACGACTTAAAGCAAGCCACGTACGTGATTAAGGACGCGGTTCGCAAGGAGCGCAAACGCAAGCCACTGGCGCCTTTTACGACCAGCAGTCTGCAGCAGGAAGCTTTTAAGAAGTTGAATTACACTACTAAGAAAACGATGATGCTGGCACAGCAGCTTTATGAAGGCGTTAACATCGGTAAAGAAGGCTCAGTCGGTCTGATTACTTATATGCGAACAGATTCCGTGCGTTTTGCCGAAACCGCGGTGAGCGAAATAAGAGGGTTTGTCGGGCAGGAATATGGTCACAATTACATTCCTGCGAAGCCAAATGTTTTTACAAGCAAGAAAAACGCTCAGGACGCACATGAGGCAATCCGGCCTACCGATGTAAAAAGAACGCCGGAGGCTTTGGAAAAATATTTGTCGAAAGAACAGCTCAAGCTTTACGGCATTATTTGGAAAAGAGCGGTTGCGAGCCAAATGTCTCAGGCCGTTTATGATGCCACCACGCTTGCCATTGAAGCAGGAAGCTATCAGTTGAGCGCCAGCGGTGCCGTTTTGCTGTTCGATGGTTTCTTGAAGTTAAGCGACAAAAAGGAACTGCTCGAAGAAAAGGAAAAGCCGGTACCATTCCTTGCACCGGGTACGGTTCTGAAAATTGCAGAGCCTTTGGGGGCAAAACAGCATTTTACCGAACCGCCTCCTTATTTTACGGAAGCTACGCTTGTCAAGGAACTCGAAGAGAAAGGCATTGGCCGACCGAGCACTTATGCTCCGACTATTCAAACGATACTTGAGCGTAACTACATTGCAAAGGACGGTAAAAAACTTGTTCCTACCGAGCTGGGAAACCTGACCGTTGAATTGCTTGCAAATTACTTCCGTACTCTTATAGACATCAGTTTTTCTGCGGAACTGGAAAACGAGCTTGATGAAATTGCCGAAGACAAGATCGATAAAACAGAAGTGCTCAGTAAATTCTATCAGCCTTTTGCCACGGCTCTGTCAATTGCTGAAAAGGAGATACCGATAATTGAACTTCCGCCCGAGGTCAGCGATGTCCAGTGCGACAAATGCGGCCGCATGATGGTTTATAAACAGGGGCGCTTCGGTAAGTTTCTGGCTTGTCCCGGTTTCCCCGACTGTCGCAACACGAAACCGATATTGAATAAAATCGGCGTTATCTGTCCCGAATGCAAAAAAGGNNNGTTTTTTACGGCTGCGAACGTTATCCTGACTGCACTTTCACTTCATGGGACAAGCCATTAAAGGAAACCTGCCCCGCCTGCCGGCATCAATTGTTCGAAAAAGTCGGTAAAAACGGAAACAAGAAGGCTGTTTGCATCAACCAGGAATGTTCAAGAGCAAAGGAGAAATAGTTGAATGTATGATAAATCAAGTTCCCCCGTCCATGTCATAGGTGCAGGCCTTGCCGGCTGCGAAGCGGCCTGGCAGGCTGCCATGAGGGGAGTTCCGGTTATTCTTCATGAGATGAAGCCTCTACGCAGGAGTGAAGCCCATAAAACCGACCTTTTTGCCGAGCTTGTCTGCAGTAATTCGCTACGCGCGAACAATGTTGAAAACGCCGTGGGACTTCTAAAAGAAGAAATGCGCCGCTTAGGCTCGCTGATAATGCAATGCGCAGATGCGATGAAGGTGCCTGCCGGCGGAGCTCTTGCTGTTGACAGGGAAGGCTTTGCAGCTTTGGTCACAAAGACGATCAAGGAGCACGAACTAATAAAAGTCGTAAGTGAGGAAGTAGTCAGCATATCCTCGCTTGACGGCATAGTAATAGTTGCCAGCGGCCCATTGACTTCAGACGCGCTTGCGTCTGACATTAAAAGCTTGTTAGCGGATGATTGCCTGTATTTTTATGATGCCGCCGCGCCTATTTTAACAGCTGATTCCCTCGATTATGACAAGGTTTTCCGCGCATCCCGCTATGACAAGGGCGCGGCTGACTACTTAAACTGCCCCATGAACAAGGAAGAATATCTTAATTTCCGGCAGGAACTGAAGCATGCTAAAACGGCTCCAATGAAGGAATTCGAGAAAGAGGTTTTTTTCGAGGCATGCATGCCAATCGAGGAAATGGCGGCAAGAGGTGAAGACACAATGCGTTTCGGCCCATTGAAACCTGTAGGTTTGATTGATCCTGCAACGGGAAAAGAACCTTACGCGGTTATCCAGCTGCGTCAGGACGACGCGGCCGCAACTTTATACAACCTCGTCGGTTTCCAGACTCATCTGACCTGGCCTGAGCAAAGACGTGTCTTTGGCATGATTCCGGGACTTGCAAATGCCGAATTCGTGCGATTCGGCGTTATGCACAAGAATACGTATATCAATTCTCCCAAGCTTTTGAATGAGATTTTTGGTCTCAGGGAAAAACCCGGTTTTTTCTTCGCAGGACAGATAACGGGAGTCGAAGGTTATGTCGAGTCTGCAGCCTCTGGACTGATTGCCGGCCTTAATGCCGCAAGGATGTCAGTTGGCGAAGACAGCGTGCTGTTTCCGCCGGAAACGGCACACGGGGCACTGGCGCGTTATGTCAGTAACTCCGGGCACAAAAATTTTCAACCAATGAATATCAACTTCGGGCTCCTGCCTCAATTGTCTGAGCGTGTCAGGAAAAAGAAAGAAAAAAATGCAAAAATTGCTGAGCGCTCTTTGCGTTTGTTGGCAGAAACAATAGAGCGCCTGAAAAAGTAGTATTGCAGAAATTTGTACACTATGATAACATTTAACCAGTTATGTAGAGAAAAGTCTGTGATGCTAATGAATGATGAAAGTTTGTTTGCCTGGCTGGAGGATTTTTTAGCTTATCTGGCCTTGGAGAAAAACTGTTCCGTCCACACAATTAAAAATTATGATACGGACGTCAGGCTTTTTCATGTTTTTTTAAAAGCAAGGAAAGACAACGCTGACTGGCTGGAGGTTTCTGTCCTCGATATAAGGGCTTACCTTTCTTTAATGAACGAACAGAAGTATGCAAGAAGGACAATTGCCAGAAGGATATCATCACTCAGGTCTTTCTATCGTTATCTTCTGAGGGAGAATCTGGCAAATGTTAATCCTTTTCTGAAGATAAAGACTCCTAAGCTGGAGAAAAGGCTGCCCGTTTTTCTTGAAGAACAGGAAATGACCGGACTTTTGTCGCTGCCCGGTGCGGACGAATTGGGCCTGCGCGACCAAGCCTTGCTGGAATTGCTGTATGCCACCGGCTGCAGGGTATCCGAGCTTGTCGGCATCACATTGACAAACCTTGACGTAGCCAATCGCTACATACTTTTGTTAGGAAAGGGTAACAAGGAACGCATTGCTCCTGTCGGCAACACTGCTGCCAAAGCAGTAGAGGCCTACCTTGCAAAAGCGCGAGGCCTTACCATGAAAATATATAAAATCAAGGAGCACAACAAGCTTTTTGTCAATCATCGAGGAACACCGCTGACAGTTAGAAGTGTACGCAGGGTGCTTGACAAGTATATTGTCATGCTCGCGACGCAAAAACGAGTTTCTCCTCACGTTATCAGGCATACCTTCGCTACGCACCTTCTGGAGCATGGGGCTGACTTAAGATCGGTGCAGGAACTTTTGGGACATGCCAACCTGTCAACGACGCAGATTTATACGCATGTTACTACGGAGCGGATTTCAACGGTATACCAAAAAAATCACCCACGAGCATAAAAATTTATCCGAAAGAAGATGATGCTATGGAAACATTGCTGCAAAAAACGAGGGAAATCAACAAGCTGTTACATAAGTCAGGACATGTTGGCTATTCTGACTTAGTCAATATAATGAAAGACGTACTCGTGGCAAACGTCTATATTGCAAGCAATGAAGGCAATGTACGCGCCTACGCACTTTTGAACGATTTTGAGTGTGACCTCATGAAGTCGCAGGTGCTCCAGAAATCACAATTCCCACCCAAATACACTAAGTTTCTTAGGGAATGCAACGAAACCGTGCCCAACGTGGAACTGCAAAATCGCATGTGTGCATTCAAGACCGGTGAAAAGTGCCATTTTGACGGCAAATACACGACAATCGTTCCGATTTTCGGCGGCGGCGAAAGGCTCGCCACCTTGATCTTAGCGAAGTTCGTTACGCCTTTCCAGGTAGAAGACCTGATTCTTGCAGAATACGCAGCGAGTGTAATCGGCATCGGAATCCTTCATGAACGTACGGTAAAAATCGAGGAAGCCGCCCACAAAAGAGCAATGGTGCAAATTGCCTTTTCAACGCTTTCCTATTCAGAGCTTGAAGCAATCATCAACATAATCGGTGCGCTAGATGGCAACGAGGGACTGCTTGTCGCCAGCAAGATTGCCGATAAGGCGGGGATTACGAGGTCGGTTATTGTTAATGCCTTACGCAAATTCGAAAGCGCCGGACTTATTGAAACAAGGTCCTTAGGCATGAAGGGAACCTACATCAAGCTTTTAAACGAATATTTGCTTGAGGAGTTAAAAAAGAAGAATTAATGCAAAAGACCAATTAGCTCAGGCGAATTGGTCTTTTTACTATCGATGTATGCTCCTATGCAGTCAACGCAATAATTTTCAGTGGGAGGAACCGATGTTTTTAGTAGTATTCCTTAGTCTGTATCTTGTATCAGCAACGGTAACTTTTTTATTCTATCGTAAAAATTTTGAATTTTTAAGAACAAAAATCGGCATGTTTTTGTGGCTTTGCGCTTGTTTTGCCTTATGGGTAAGCAGGCCTTTTTCCAACTTTTTTCCGGACGCTTTCGTCAAATATTTATCCCTGTTTGGCGGTTTTTGGATTTTCTTTCTGTATTATTCACTGCTTCTGACTGTGGCAGGAACTATCCTGTCTTTTGTGCTGAAGAGCTTTAGCACAAAAGGTGCAAGCTCTTCAGTGATCATGCGGCGCTTGACAAGAGCAGGCATTTTATTCATTATTGCCTGTATGACGGCCGGCTTTTTCGAGGCTTACAACCCGACCGTCCGGCATGAAAAAATTTTGAGCGTTAAAGTCGATAAGCCTACCCGTATTGTTTTTGCCAGCGATTTGCATCTTGGCTTCTTTTTAGGCAGAAGCTATGCTGAACAATTCGTAAAAGAAGTTAATGGACAAAACGCAGACATTGTACTTCTTGGCGGGGATATTATTGACAATGATTATGACGTCGTAAAAAGGCAGCAAAGCCTTTTGCCTCTGGCTAAGATTGATTCAAAACTCGGCGTCTCCGCTGTTTTCGGCAACCACGATTATTTAGGCCAAAGTTATAACGAGTTGGCAAGTGATCTTGCAAGGATGAATGTAAATGTCCTAATTGACAAAAACACCGAATACGGCCAGATAAGCGTTGTAGGGCTTACGGATTACAGCAAAGACCGGAGCGCGGAATACCTTGCCGGAAACCTTGACAGCAGAAAAAATGTTTTCAATATCTTGCTCGAACACCAGCCGCGCAGAATTAAGACCGCAAGCGACGCTGGTTATGACCTTTATCTTGCCGGTCACACACATGGGGGCGCCTTCTTTCCAAACCATGTTCTTACAGCTTTAGTCAATGACTTTAACTATGGCCGGAAAAACTTCGGAGATATGACGGCAATCGTTACTTCCGGCTATGGTTATTTCGGAATTCCCGTGCGCCTGGGAGCCGGTCCGGAAATCGTCGTAATCGATATAGTGCCCTTAAAAACCGACAAATAGGCTGGCATTCTTTTGTTCAACATACCTTTTCAGGTCTTACAATATCTTTTCATAGAAAGGAGGATGCTTAATGGAAAAAGCTGTTTTGTATCAAAAAAAAGAGGCGGTGGCCTGGATTACGCTTAATCGCCCGCAAAGCTTGAATTCGATGAATGACATACTTGTGGAGGAACTTCATGCCGCGCTTGATGAAGCAGCGGCAGATGAAGGGATCCGGTCCATCGTTATTACCGGTGCCGGCAAGGCCTTTTGTGCCGGCGGCGACTTGACTTACCTTGAAACATTGGAATCAGTTACCGCAAAAAAAGCTTTCATTGAAAAGGTTGGCTTGCTTGCCAGGAAAATTACGAAACTGCCCAAAGCCGTAATCGCTATGGTAAACGGAGTGGCGGCCGGTGCAGGAGCCAATCTAATGCTTGCCTGCGATCTGGTTTTCGCAGTTGAAAGTGCCAGGTTCGCGCAAAGCTTCGTCAAGGTCGGACTTGTTCCGGACTGCGGCGGCATGTACTTTTTACCTAAAGCCGTCGGCCTCCATAAAGCTAAGGAACTAATGTTTACCGGAGATATGCTGTCAGCAGGGGATGCGCAAAAGTTGGGTATGGTAAACAGGCTTTATAACAATGAAGAGCTTGTGGTCAAAACGGAGGAGATGGCTTTAAGGCTTGCTTCTTCTCCGCCTTTGTCAATCGAGCTGTCGAAGGCGACCTTAAACAGAACCGACCTCGAGCTCGATGATGTTCTTGCCGTGGAAGCTTCCGTTCAAACACTGCTCTTGGGAACAAAGGATTGCGCCGAGGGCATTACTGCCTTCAAGGAGAAACGAAGCCCTGTGTTTTTGGGCTGTTGAGTTAGGAGAAACAGAGCGTCATAGCGTTATGGCGCTCTATTTGTTTTTGCTTTTCACAAAAAATCCTGTATAATAGAATAGTATTAGTAAGTAATGGAGGTGTGTCAATGCTCGGTTTTGACGGAGATGTTCTGTATCGTATTCCTGCGCTGCTTATTGCTATAACCGTGCATGAATACGCACACGCCGTAACGGCTGATTCCCTGGGAGACCCAACGCCTAAGGCCGTAGGGCGTCTAACTTTGAATCCATTAGCTCATTTGGACATATTCGGAACCCTGATGCTGCTTTTCGTCGGTTTCGGCNNATCAATCCTTCTTATTTCCGCAAGCCAAAAGAGGATTTGTTGAAGGTTTCCCTTGCAGGTCCCGGAGCAAACCTTTTTCTCGCTTTTTTGGGAACGTTTCTGATTGCCGGAATGGGTAAGTTCGAAATGTTGACTGGTGGCGTCTATACATTTTTGATGTGGACACAGTTGTATAATGTCTGGTTCGCGTTTTTCAATTTGCTTCCCTTGCCGCCATTGGACGGATCAAAGATACTAATGTCCTTGCTGCCGCCAAGGCAGGCCTATGAATTTTCCAAAATTGAGCCTTACAGCTTCTATATTTTGATTGCATTATTGCTGACAGGAGCCGTTGGGATAATAATAAGCCCGTTAGCCGGTGCGTTCCTCAAGGCGGCTTCATTACTTGTATCAATATTTTTTTGATGGAAGACCAAAGAAAAAGGGGATGCCGAAATGTCAAGGGAAAGAATCTTCAGCGGGATGCAGCCTTCAGGGCGCTTCCATTTGGGCAACTATATGGGTGCTCTCGAGAACTGGGTTAAATTACAGGAAGAGTATGAGTGTTTTTTTTCTATCGTTGATCTGCATTCGTTAACCTCTTCTTTTGAAGATACCTCAAAGCTTCAGGAAAACATTTACGAAATGGCTTTAGACTGGCTGAGCGCCGGTTTGGACCCTGAAAAAAACGTTATTTTTGTTCAGTCGAAAGTCAAGGAACATGCAGAACTCTTTTTGCTGCTCGCGATGAGTACCCCGTTATCCTGGCTTGAGCGCGTCCCAACCTACAAGGACAAGTTGCTCCAGCTTGGCGAACTGGGCAAGGACATAAACACCTACGGCTTTTTAGGATATCCCGTTCTGATGGCCGCAGACATCATGCTTTACAAGGCAACGTGCGTTCCCGTCGGCGAGGATCAGGCAGCACACCTTGAGCTGACGCGTGAAATCGTCAGGCGGTTTAACCATCTTTACAAGAAGGAAGTATTTCCCGAGCCNNGTTCTTCCGGGCATTGACGGGCGTAAGATGAGTAAGTCCTACGGCAACACGATACCTTTCGGCGCAGGCTCCGCTGAAATGAAGGAAAGAATCCGGATGATGGTTACTGACCCGCAAAGGATCAAGAAAACAGACAAGGGAAATCCTGATGTTTGTACCGTTTATACTTTTCACAAAGTATTTAACCGGGAAAACAGCGATGAAATAGCAGATAAATGCAGAGCCGGAGAAATTGGCTGCGTCCAGTGCAAAAATTGTCTGGCTGAAAAAATGAACTGTTTGCTCGCCGATATCCATTTACGCAGGGAAGAACTTAAAAAGAAGCCTGCCTTCATAAAAGAGGTGCTTGAGTATGGCGCCGAAAGAGCCGGGAAGGTTGCCTCGTCCAACATGGAAGAGATTAAAAGAGCTATGAACGTATTATAGAGGCAGGGGATAACATGCCGGATTACAGCATAAGGATCGCTACCTTTGAAGGGCCTCTCGATTTGCTGATGCATTTGCTCGACAAAGACAAGCTCGATATTTATGACATACCTATTGTTGAAATAACCGAGCAATATATTTCATATTTGAATACTATGAGAGAATATGACGTTGATATTGCGAGCGATTTTTTGGTAATGGCGGCTACCTTGCTGCAAATCAAGTCGCGAATGCTGCTGCCCAAGCTGCCGGCTGCAAGCGGGGAAGAAGATTCTGACCCGCGGCAGTTTTTAATAGAAATGCTTCTGGAATACAAAAAAGTAAAGCTGCAGGCATCATTATTGGCCGAAGCCCGTGCAAGAGCCTTAAGACAGCATTATCGGCAACCGGCTGCAGCTGTCGGTGCTGTTCGTAAAATTAAGCAGATGGATTATTCTAAACTTTTAGAGGCACTGCTAAAATTAATGCGGCCGGAAGATATTCCGCCCGCGGTCATTGAGCGGCAAAAATTCAATGTTCAGGACAAAATGAGGGAAATTGAGCGAGTCCTGCAAGTTGAAGGAGGCTCAATCGCATTTGCCTCCTTTTTTACATCTGAAAACAACCGGGGTGAAATTATTGCCTTGTTTCTGGCACTGCTTGAGCTGTTGCGGCTAAAGCGGATTATCGTCAGACAAACGGTTCCTTTTGCAAGTATCTATGTTTTTTTACGGGAGGACCAGAGCGATGTTTTATGATTCCTACCGCAGACATGTCGAGGCGCTGCTTTTTGCCTCGGGCGCCCCTTTATCCGAAACCCGGATAGCCGAAATTCTCGAAGTGGAAGTAGAGACGGTCAATCGCCTGCTCGCCTTGCTGGATGAAGAATATCAGCAGGAGAATCGGGGTATTTGTCTGCGTCGTGTGGCGGGAGGCTGTCAGCTGGTAACCAAGTCGGAGCATGATGGACTTATTCGCAGGCTGTCAGAACTGCATGAAATTCGCCTTTCTACGGCGGCATTGGAAACCCTTGCAATAATTGCTTACCGTCAGCCTGTTACCAGGGCGGAAATGGAAGCGATCAGAGGTGTAAAGGTTGACGGCGTCGTCAACAATTTGACAGAAACAGGACTTATCTGTGAAGTAGGAAGGAAGGAGTCATTAGGTCGTCCTCTGCTGTATGGAACAACCGACCTTTTCCTGACCACTTTTGCATTTTCTTCATTATCTGATTTGCCGCCATTGCCTGAGGAAGCACTTGCGGTGCTTACGGAAAACACGCAAATCAGGAATGACGAAGATACTTCGCCGGAATCAGACGGCGCTGACAAATGCTCAGAACTGCCGTGATAAATTATAGTTTTATTAAGATAGGGGTAACAAATGGAAGAACGACTGCAAAAAATACTTGCCGCAGCTGGGGTGGCTTCAAGACGCGTAGCTGAAAAAATCATTCTGTCAGGCAGGGTCAAAGTTAACGGCAAACCTGTTAAGGAACTCGGAGCAAAGTTCGGGCCGAAAGCGTTTGTCACCGTTGACGATAAGCCGATAAAGCGCGAAGGCAAGATTTATTACATATTTTACAAACCGCGGGGTGTCGTCACAACATTGTCGGACCCCCAGGGTAGAAAAACGGTTGCTGATTATCTGGATAGTCTGCCGGCCCGCGTATTTCCTGTCGGCCGTCTTGATTACAACACTGAGGGCCTGCTCTTGCTGACAAACGACGGTTTGCTGGCTCAGAGCATTATGCATCCTAAAAACGAAATCAAGAAGTCATACCGTGTTCTGGTTGTCGGTCTTGTCCCGCAAGAGAAGCTTGATTTGCTGCGTATAGGCGTCAAACTGGAAGACGGGGTGACTGCGCCGGCGATAATTGACTTACTTGCTTATGACCATGATAAAAATACAACACTATTTGCAATAACAATTCATGAGGGCAAAAACCGCCAGGTCCGTAGAATGTGCGATTATATCGGTTTTCCGGTCAGGCAGCTGCTCAGGTATAAAATTGCCAATTTAACTCTTAATGGTCTGAAACGCGGACAGGCGAGGCCCCTTGCCGAGGAAGAACTTGCCGCGCTGCAGAAGGTGGTAGGAACTGATGAATAAGGTCTTGATTATCGGCGCCGGTGCGGCCGGATTGCTGGCAGGAATTGCCGCAGTCACGAGCGGTGCGGACGTGACAATCCTGGAAAAGATGCCGGCGGCCGGACGCAAACTGCTCATAACCGGGAAAGGCCGGTGCAATCTGACGAATGACTGCGAAAAGGAGGAATTTGTTCGCAACATGCCAGGCAATGGCCGATTTCTGAATGGAGCCTTCAGCAGGTTTTCCAATAGAAACTTAGTAGCCCTGCTGGAAGACAATGGGCTTATGACGAAGGTGGAGAGAGGCGGTCGGGTTTTTCCGGTCAGCGACAAGGCTAAAGATGTTGTTGACAAGTTTATAAAAATTTTCCAGGAAAAAGGCGGAAAAATAATTTATTCGCAAACAGTGTCGGAAATCTTACTTCAAGAGGGTAAAACGCTTGGAGTGAAGACGCTTGATGGTAAAAAACACATCGCTGACAAGATTGTTCTGGCTACGGGAGGCGCATCCTATCCCGGAACAGGTTCTGACGGAGGCGGCTATCTTTTGGCAAAAGCGTGCGGACACACGATTGTATCGCTTAAGCCTTCACTGGTACCCTTGACTTCCGACTCGGCATATATTTGTAAACTCCAGGGACTTTCTCTGCGCAATGTCAAGGCATCGGTTTATGCAGGGACGAAGCTTATGGCTGCGGAGTTTGGCGAAATGATTTTTACGCATTTTGGCTTCTCGGGACCAATTATACTGTCACTCAGCAAGACTGCTGCAGACAAAAAGAGCAAGGATCTGGACCTCTTGATTGACTTGAAGCCTGCTCTTGACGAACCGACTCTTGATGCAAGGCTGCAGAGGGATTTTAAAAAATACATCAACAAGCAAATTGTCAACGCAATGAAGGATTTGCTGCCGGCACGTCTTATCCCCATTGTTTTGGATGCAGCCTTCATAGATCCTGAAAAGCCTGCAAACCAAATTTCGAAGCAGGAAAGACAGCGAATATTGCATTCATTAAAGAATTTAACCTTCCCGATTACGGGAACGCGCCCCATCGCCGAAGCAATAGTAACGGCAGGCGGGGTTGCCACGAAGGAAATCAATCCCAAAACGCTTGAGTCAAAAATAATCAAAAACCTCTACCTTGCCGGAGAGGTAATTGACGTCGACGGTTACACGGGCGGCTACAACCTTCAGGCTGCCTTCTCAACCGGTTACGCGGCAGGATACGCGGCAGCAGCGGCTGATTTTGAAAATTAGGGGTGTTGACGTTGGACAGCAGGAAACTTGTCATTGCAATAGATGGGCCGGCAGGTGCCGGTAAAAGCACGATAGCGAAGATAGTTGCTGAAAAACTCGGCTATGCTTATATTGATACCGGTGCAATGTACCGTGCCGTTACGTTAAAGCTTCTCAGGCAAAACCTTCCCTTCCACCCTGACCTTGCGGGAAGCGTGGCTGAACACATATGCGTCCGGTTCCAACCGGACGCCGGAATCAACAAGGTGTTTCTCGACGAGGAGGACGTAACGGAAGCCATCCGGTCACACGATGTAACAGCACTTGTTTCTCAGGTTTCGGCTGTTGAAAGCGTGCGTTCGGCCATGGTTGAGCTGCAGCGCAAAATGGGAAAACAAGGTGGCGCGGTGCTTGACGGGAGAGATATCGGAACGGTTGTCTTCCCACACGCCGACGTGAAAATCTTTCTTACGGCAAACGTCGATGAAAGAGTGCGCAGGCGTTACAATGAATTGCTTGCTAAAAACCAGCAGGTTGACAAGGAAACGCTTCGCTCAGAGATAATTACGCGCGACAAATATGACAGCGAACGGGAGATTTCGCCCTTGCGCTGCGCAAAAGACGCGATTTATCTTGATACTTCAAACATCGACAAGGACGGTGTTGTGAAAAAAATCTTAGGAATCTGCAAGGTGGAGTAATATGTTTTATTCCTTTCTCAAGTATCTTCTCTACGGCTTAGCCAGAATATTTTTGCGCTTCGAAGTCAAAGGAGCGGAAAACATACCGAGTGAAGGGCCTGTTGTCATTGCAAGTAACCATATAAGTCTCCTTGACCCTCCTTTAATCGGTGTAGCGGCAACGCGTAAAATACACTTTATGGCAAAAAGCGAGTTGTTCGTACCTGTTATAGGAAGCATTTACAGAACGCTCGGGGCTTTCCCCGTCAGGCGGGGCACCGCTGACAGAAATGCTGTCAGGCACGCCATAGACCTGTTGCAATCTGGCAAGGTACTTGCTATTTTTCCCGAAGGAACCCGCAGCAAAAGCGGCTTTCTGGGAAAACCGGAGCCCGGAACTTTGATGATGGCGGCCAAAGCAAGGGCCGTTCTTGTCCCTACAGCCGTTATCGGCACAAGGCTTAGCTCAGGAAGAACCGTCTGGCCGAAGGTAGTCGTTTGTTTCGGCAAGCCCATGCCTTTTGCAGAAAATGAAACGATTTCGAAAGAGGTTCTTGCTCGCATGACGGAAGAACTGATGCAGCAGATACAAATTCTGATAGACAAGGAAACGATTTAAGAGATGCAAATTATAATAGCTGATGCTTGCGGTTTTTGTTACGGTGTCAAGCGTGCGGTTGAGGTAACTGAAAAAGCGGCTGAGGGAAAGGCTGCCCCGATAGGCACTCTTGGCCCCTTGATTCATAACCCGCAGATTATTGCCGATTTGAAAGAGAAGGGTGTTTCCTGCCTTGAAAAACTGAATGATTTTCCAGCCGGTTCAACCGTTATAATTCGTTCCCACGGAGTCGGCCCGGATATTTATCGGCAGGCAACAGAGAGATGTCT
>LSQX01298244.1_pt1 | contig 26414 bp, 28 predicted proteins | sample 654561 | NCBI WGS metagenome assembly LSQX01 (sample SAMN04489861, study PRJNA283612) | anaerobic digester metagenome | isolation source: 4 biogas reactors fed with cattle manure at either 37C or 55C with and... | place: Denmark: Kongens Lyngby | collected 2014 | reverse complement strand
AACCCGGGGGACATCCCTATTTGCTATTAATTTTATTGCCTTGGTGCCACGGATACATCAATGAGCCGATTACTATACGATAAGACCGATGAGCTTCCAATAGGGAATCGTTATTAATTGCAAGAATACGAAACTCAATAGGGTTCGAATGCCAAATAATTTTACAAAACTTTTGAGATCGATCACATCGAAAGAAAAAAATAGCAATGCGAGGGCCCACTCATAGGGAAGAATAACTTCTGTTCCTAGTTGCATGATGGCATAGCTGATGGTTAGAACGGATACACCCATGGTTAAGCCGATCTGTGCTAGCGGTACAGTGAGAGCTGCATAGAGTCCAAGAGGTGTCATAACGAAATTGCCAAGAAATAACATCGCAAAGATCATGGTAAAGAAACCAGCTGTACCTAAATTTTCGACAACAGGGATGAGAGTATCGGCTAAGACTTGACCAATACCGACATAATTCGCTACAACACCAATACTGATACAAGATGCGCAAAAGATAATCAAACCGTAGTTTACATTTTTTAAGTCGTCGCTTGTACCGAGAGCGAAGCCTGGTAAGAAAAACAGGGCACCTGCAAATAAAAATCCCCAAGCTGGATCTATACCGTGCCATTGCGCTGTCATCAAGTAGGCTAATAATAGAATGGATATCAGCAGACATTTTTTTTCTTGAACACTCATTTTTCCCATTTTCTCCAGTTCCGTTTTAGCGTATACGCTTGGGTTTTCATTGTGGTTTTTCGGTTTACACACTATTCCTACAATAAATGTTAAAATGAATACGTATAAGATGGTAGGAAGGTTATGAAAAAGATACTGAAACCATGTAATGGAGGTGTCGCCAACTGTTGCAGCGATACCTTGAATAATACCGTAAGTAGGGTTATAAATAAAATAATGGGCACTAAATGTGGAGAACAAGCCGGTCAGCATAATTCCGGCGGATTGTAAGGATTTACCATAATTGAGGGCAACACATAGCCCAAAGGTAATAAAAGCAAAAGGATAGACTGCTTGTCCCGGAATTAAGATATGACCGATAATACCGGCAATCGTAAGACCAAATAGTAGACCCATGTACGATCCACCCGTTCGTACGATGATCCAATAAGATAAACGGTTTAAAATGCCGGATCGGAGCATAATTTCGGCCATGAGCAAACCACCCAACACCATCCAAGGAACTGAGCCTGTCCATCCTGCAAAAGCTGTTTCCGGTGGCGCTATATTTAAAATAATGTAAAATACCGGAAGTATGGATGCCGCGATAACGTTAGGTATGACTTCCGTTCCAAAAACAGCGATTACAAATAAAGTAACGATTGTAAATTTTTTAATGACAGAAGTATAAACACCACTTGTTGGCACAAAAAAAGCTATGAGGGGTAATCCGATTACGATTAGCCATTTTATCGCGTCCGATGTGTTGAATTCTCTTTTAGACATTTCTTAACCTCGCAGAAATTATTTTTGACAATTTTCGAACTTACTGCACTTATAATTGTAAATTACTATCAAGCAATTCAGCATCACAAGTTTACAATATTTGGTTAATTATAAATACTTACGAAATACAAAGCAATACGATCCAAAGAAGTGTCCATTTTAAAAATGGACACTTCTTTGGACAAATTCTTAAGAAGAATATAAGAAAAGAACTCAATCCACAAAAAAAACTACGAGTTGTGGCGATTTATCGAACTCGTGTTGGATGACGATAGATAGTCACACTGATGATTATACATACTAATAAAAAGAAAAAAGAGTATTTTCTTTTTATAATAAGCATAAAAGACGAATTTACTAAAATATTGGATACAAATAAATTACGAAAAGCATAAGAAACTCTAAAGTATACGCAGCCTTCAGGCTTCATAAAAAATATGTGTTTACAAAACTATTTAAAATTCATATTAAATAGGGCGTTCAAAAAACTGTCCATTTTTGTAATGGACAATGGTTGACCTTGCATTGAGATCTCAACATTGGCTAGGTATAATAGCATCAAAACAGGCATCAATGCCGAGAAGGAGAGGTTCAGAGACAATGAGTTCAAAACAAAAAGAAAGAAACCAAATATTTAAGGATCTTTATACGGGGAAAAGACCGACAAGAATACCCACAACTATTACGATGAATATTGAATCAGCGTTAGAACACTATGGTTATTCATTACTTAGAGAACAATACAGCATAGAGCATTGTTATGAAGCAGCGGATCGTATAGCAGAAGAGTTGGACAGTGACCAAATACCTGTATCTCCAGCGTCGACGAATGCAGCTGTGCATCGTTATGTTAAAAATTCATTTATGGTTCCCGGTGCGGACGGTTTTTTTCAACATCCGGACATTGCCCCAATGGAAATGGAAGAGTACCCTGAATTTAATGAAGATCCACTGGCTTTTATCGTTGACAAGGTAATTCCAAGAGTCAACAAAGTTTTCGATACAGAGCCGGAATTGGGATATGTCCGAATGATTGCAGCAAAGAAGGTAGTACGAGAACTACACGACGGTATGAATCAAAAGCTGATGGATAAGCACGATAGAGCCGATATAACGCAAATTGTCTGTCGTGGGTTTGCACCCTTTGACTATATTGCAGATTATATCCGTAGCTTTTCCACGATGCTTATCGATATGAGAAGAAAGCCGCAATGGGTTCTGGATGCATGCGAAGGTGCTCTAGCTTATGAAATTGATAAAATCAATGCACTGCCGGATCCCAATCCAGAAAAATTGGAAGAAGTATTTATGCCCTTGCATATGGCACCCTATATGAGAACGAAAGATGTTATCAAATTCTATTGGCCGACTTATAAAAAATTTGTCATGGCAATTCAAGAAAAAGGGTTTACGCCTTATGTTTTCTATGAACATGATTGGAGTCCACACTTAGATTTATTGGAAGATATGCCTGGAATGCACGTAGCAAAATTTGAAGCCCCCACAGCTGAGTTACTTAAAGAGAAAGTACCTTCAAGAAATGTAATCGCAGGGGTTTATCCATTTGATGTCATTCGATATGGTACTAAAGAAGAAGTTGTAGATGAGGCGAAACGTATCATTGATATTCTAGGACCTGAAGGAAACTTAATACTCAATCCGAATAAACGTTTCATTCGCGACAATGATTTAAACTTAGAAAATCTAAAAGTATTTATCGAAACTGTACAAGAGTATGGGAAGTACTAATTAAAGGAGATATCAACATGAAGAAGAAAATAGTTCGAACCAGAGAAGAATTGATCGAAGCGTACGATCTCACCGAAGATGATCAGGTTTATTTGTTAGATATTTTTGAAAAAATTGAGATGGAAGTTTTCAAAATGGTCTCTGCACATCTGTAAATCTTCAAGGTTGGATGTTGATTAAAGTAAAAATAGGTTGGAAAGTAAGTACTTACTTTCCAACCTATTTTGTTTGCTTAAATCTCATCTAAAGTTTTTACTTCGATCACTTCCGGTTTGGACAACTCTTCCGCACAAACCGCCATGACGAGATCCTCACGCCATGTCCAAGAATGGAGCTGGATATCCTTTAAAGGATTGCCATCTTGCAGAAGAACGTGCTCGCCGCTGTTGTTGGCGATATGGATATTGTTTAAGGGTAATACCCGCCCCAAACCGGTGTATTTTAAATAACTTTCCTTTTCAGCACATAATGAACAAAAATACTCGTTCTGAGATGTCGGTGAAATTTGGCAAAGATTTTTGTATTCATCTTTAGTCAAGAGATCTTTTGCCGTTGCCAAAACATCTTCATCCTTTTTTTGATGCATCAGAGTGTAGCCAATGGAGCGATTGGAGATGGCAATGCCAACCCATGGTGGCGCTAGGCTCATATTAAAGTGAAAATCCGGATCGTTTTCCACAAAGGGTTTGCCGTAAGGATTTGCTCTAAGAATGGGCGTATCTGCCTGCGAATACTTCTGAACCAATTTTTTAAGCATGGTATCCGCCATTTTTTCAATGTTTTGGCCGTCTTGTGTCTTTAATAAATAAACTTTAATCATCTTTCTTATCTTTAATGGTTGTTTGATTCTATTTTATCGAAGTGCGATGTGATTAGCAAGTTTTCTTAAAAAGCAGTACATACTTTTTTATTTTTTGATCCACGGAGTGATATCCGTCATGGTACAGCCCGGATGTAAATCTGCAGCGCGCATTAAGAAATTCAATTTTTCAATGCGTTCTCCCGATCTGGGGCAGCCGTTTTTCTGGAAAGGCACACCCAATCCGACGGAAAAGTCCATGACCACGTCGTCGATCACACCTCCGGAACGTCCGGAAGGAATGGCCACCCAATTTTGCTCTTTGGCAAAGTTGTAGGCATCCATGGCTTCGGTAATGGTGCCGATTTGGTTCGGTTTTAAGATAAAGCCGTCAATGGCATTTAACTCTTTGGCCTGACGTAATTTTTCAGGGTTGGTCACAGTTAAATCATCGGCAATAATTAAAGTATCTTTTAAAGTGAACGAAGTCTCCTTAGAAAACAAAGAAAAAATGAGAAAAGCTACTCAGCCGCAAGTTCGTGAAATCATCGAAGGCGAAATTGGAAAAGAACCGATCGATCTGTTTTTAGGTGGAATCGAAAGGGTTCAAAAAGATGTTTCGGCAGGCTTGGACAATTAGTGCCGACGGGGCATTGAGAAAAGAGGTTAGCGATGTTATATCAAAAACTTAACGCATTTGCGGAAAAATTGAGACAGGTTTCGATGGGTGTCATTGTCGCCATGGGTACGATTATGTTACTGATCACCTGCATTCATATTTTCTTTCGCTATGTGCTGAACAATTCTTTAACCTGGTCGGACGAATTTTTAAGAACGTCTTTGGTGTGGTTCGGTATGTTGTCGATGAGTACCCTCTCGGCAAATAAAGACCATGTTGCCATTACCATTTTCAAAAGCAAGCTTCCCGAGAAAACGAGGGAAGTCGTAACCGTCATCGTCCAATACGTCATTGTCATTTCCGTGGTAACGGTCTTCCTACTGGGGATTAAATTGGTACTCAGCGCCGGAAGCCGCGTGACACCATCTATGAATTTACCCTATCAGTTTACCTATTGTGCCGTACCCTTGGGTTTCGCCTTGGTATCGATCTATGAAATTAGAAACTTGGTCGGTATCTTAACAGGACAGATCCAAGAAAACGAAGAAGAAGGTTCTCTTGAAAAGTTAAGAAAGTGAGCAAACGCATAGATAATGATTAGAATCAACAAAAGGACGGGATTTCTCCCGTCCTTTTATGATTTTAAAGATGAGCATATCGCAGAGATATTTTATAAAAGAATTCCTCTAATCTCCTCAATGCTCTTTAAACCTTCCTCTTCACAGTAGTTTTTTAAACCTTCAATGATTTTGATCGGTCTGTAGGGGTCGATAAAGTTCATCACGCCGACTTGTATGCAGGTAGCACCGACCATCATCATGGCCAAGGCATCCTCCCATGTGGCGATACCGCCGACCCCCATAACGGGAATGTCGACAGCTTTGCATACTTGATGCACCATGCGCAGGGCAATGGGAAAGACCGCCGGGCCGGAAAGGCCGGCATAAATATTGTCGAAGACAATTTTCTTTTGATGTACATCCACAGCCATGGCCTGAATGGTATTGATCAGACTCAAACCCACCGCGCCGGCTTCTTCGCAAGCTTTTGCTATGGACACAATGTCGGAGACGTTGGGTGTCAACTTGACCATAATGGGATGACGCGAGACGGCCACAGCTTTCGCCGTTAAATTTGCGGCGCTGTCCGGCGAGGTGCCGTAAGCCATGCCGCCGGCTTTCACATTGGGGCAGGAGATGTTCAGTTCGATCAGCGGTACATCGATGGCATTTAAACGCCTCAGGGCTTCTAAGTAGGAGTTCTCATCGCTACCGCTGACATTGGCAATGGTGACCGAGGGTAGGGTTTTTAAATGAGGCCAAATGCGCTCAACAAAATGATCAATGCCCGGGTTTTCCAACCCGATGGAGTTGATCAGGCCGCTGGGAGTTTCGTACAGGCGTTGGCCTTTGTTGCCTAATCGCGGTTCCAAGGTAAGCCCCTTGGTGCAGAGACCGCCCAATTCGGTTAAGTCGTAAAAGTTGGCGTATTCGTCTCCGAAACCGAAGGTTCCGGAGGCAGTAGTTACCGGATTTTTAAAAGGAATACCGGCAAAGGTCGTGGCTAAAGGATTGCTCATCGGTAAATCACCTCTCTGTTAAATACGGGGCCGTCCTTGCAAATGCGCACATTTTTACCCTGGGCGCCTTCGCGACTGCAGCCCAAGCAAGCCCCAACGCCGCAGGCCATATGCTCTTCCAAAGAGACGTAGACGGTGTTTTCTTCAGGGATTTGACGGCACAGGGCCGCCATCATGATCTCCGGGCCACAGGTGATGACGACGTCATCTTTGCTGACTTGAACGAGGTCGGTAATGCGACCGCCGACATCGACGTGTACGTCGTCGGCAATTTTTTCAAAGGCTTCGACCATGTAGGGTTGATCGGAAAACCCTAAGTATACGGTCAGATGCTTTCGGGGGTATTTGTCTTTGATGCGTTTGCAGGCGAAGTAAAGCGGTGCAATACCGATACCGCCGCCCACAGCCACATAGTTTGAGCGGGTTATGGGAAACCCTTGGCCGTAGGGACCTTGCAGTTCGATCCGTTCTCCCGCTTTGGCATTTTTTAACAAACGGGTACCCTCACCGACCTTCTGGTATAAAAATTCGATGACATCTTCGTTATAATTGAAGACGGAAAGGGGACGGCTTAAAAGCGGTTCCTTGAGCCAAGTGCGCACCATGAAAAATTGTCCGGGTGCAACATTGCCGGTGTAGGCAACCTTCATATGGTAAATGTCGGTGGCGACGTATTCGTTGGATAAAATTATAGCCATTGGAAAATATCCTCCCTCATTGCCAGAGTTTTCTCGCGAACGATGTGCACGAAACCATCGTCTTCGCATATCTGACAATGGGCGCCGATCAACCCTCTGGAGCTGTTGACCACTGCACAGCGGGATTGTTTAAAAATGGCGGCAATGTCCTTGCCCGTACCCCCTTGGGCGCCGTAACCCGGTACCAAAAAGAAGGTGTGGGGCAGACGTTGCAAGAGTTCGAGAAAGGCTTCGGGATAGGTTAGGCCCACCACTGCGCCGATGGCGGAAAACCCTTCTTCACCCCGGGTGGCTGCACCCCATCGGTCGATGGCATCGGCCACCATTTCGTAGAGCTTTTCGCCATTTTTCATTTCCTGTTCTTGGAAATCCCGGGCGCTTTGGTTAGAGGTGTGCAGCAACACAAACAACCCTTTGTTCTTTTCGGTTAAATAGGGGTAGTAGGGGCTGACGGCATCTTCACCCATATAGGCGTTGACGGTGAGCAAATCCACCTCGAAATCTCCGGTAAAGTGCCCTTGAGCGTAGAGCTCGGCAGTGGAGCTGATATCGCCCCGCTTTGCATCGCCGATGGCAATCTTACCTTTTTGTTTTAAATAAGCCAAGGTATCTCTGTAACTGGTTAACCCGTCTAAGCCTAAGGCTTCGTAACAGGCAATTTGCAGTTTGTAGCAGGCGACGATGTCCTCGGTGGCATCGATAATGGCTTTATTAAAGGCGGTGTACTTTTCGCCGAGGGACCAGTCCTTTGCTTTTAAGGTTGCGGGCAAAAAGTTTTCCTTGGTATCCAAGCCCAAACAGACCGGGCTTTTCAGTGCTTCTCTATAAAGTTTGTCCATAATCATAGCGAATGGCGCCTCCCTTCATGGTCCATAATACACGCCCTTGTAAGTGTTCGCCGGCAAAGGGGGTGTTGTTGCTTTTTGAAACGAATGTGTTGGGTTCTACAATAAACTCAGCCTGTGGATCGACTAAAACCAAGTCGGCGACGCTGCCTTCCGCAAGTAGGCCGCCTTGCAGGCCGTAGCGTTTGGCCGGTGTGGCGCTCATCATCTCCGATAGACGGGTTAAGGGAATGCTGTGGTCAGAAAATACTTTGTGGTACATGGCAAAGGCGGTTTCGAAGTTGTTGATCCCCGGCGATCCCTTTGCCTTGTCTTCATGGCTGTGGGGTGCGTGGTCGGTGCCGCAGCAATCGATGGTTCCGTCGGCACAGCCTTGGATCAGGGCCAAACGGTCCTCTTCGCTTCTAAAGGGTGGGTGGACTTTGTAGTCGACCCCCGATGCGTAAAGGTGGTGCGGGGTCACTTCGCAAGTGATGTCCAAGCCTTCTTTTTTTGCTTTGACGATGGCATCCAAGGTCGCTTTTTTGGAGATATGGCAGACGTGTAAATGACCGCCCTTTTCTTTTAACAGTTCGATGTCCCGCTGGACGGTGGCTGTCTCCGGTTCGCAATGGGTGGCCAATATAAAGTCGTAGGTTGTCGATGCTGCAAGCCCCTTGGCCATGGTGTCGGTATCGTCGATATTGAGGCCGTCGTTGGAATAGGCCTGCGTGTACTTTCGGGTACTTTCAAAATCAACCAATCGGTCCTTAGAGAAGTTTTCAGTTAGTGCGGAGTTTTGCACCAAAGTACATAAATCCAAAGCCTTTGCTTTATCGAGATTGGCCTTGAGTTTGTCGGCATTGTCCACGACAGGTGCGGTGTTGGCCATGGCTACAAGGGTGGTAAAGCCGCCTTTTAAAGCAGCCTTCATGCCGCTTTCCATATCCTCTTTATAAGTGAGTCCGGGATCGCGCAAATGGCAGTGGGTGTCGATAAAGCCGGGCATCAATACATGGCCGCCGCCGTCAATGATGGCAACACCTTCTAGGTGAGGATTGGTTTCGTTGTAATAAATTTTAGCGATACGTCCATTTTCTATCAATAAAGCGCCGGGGCTATCGGTGGATGCATCCACTAAACGGACATGGGTAATGAGTTGTTTCATAGATACTCCTATTTTTCCATATAGGTGGTGTAGGTGTCGCAATACTCGCAACGGTAGGTTTTTTTATCTTCATCGACTAAATAAAAATCGATGGAAGGAATGTACTCCGACTGGGTAATGCAACGGGGGTTTTTGCAAACCAGCAAACCGCTGACTTTTTTAGGAAGGGTCAATTTAAATTTTCGGACCAACTCGCCATTTTTGACGATGTTGATGGTCGCATTGGGATTGATCAACCCCAGAGCGTTTAAATCTAAATCCAAGTCGGTTTCAATTTTAATCAAGTCTTTTTTACCCATTTTTCTGGAGGGAATATTTTGCATTAAAACCACCGGATCTTTGATTTCGTTCAGTTTTAGTTCTTTAAAAATGTAGTAACCTCGGCCTTCTTCGATGTGATCGATGACGATGCCTTTTTTTAATTTGGATACATTGATCATGAGAGTACTCCCAACAATTTTGCAATTAAAGCCATGCGCACGTACATACCGTAGCGGGCTTGCTCAAAATACACCGCCCGAGGATCCGAGTCGACCTCTCTGGCAATTTCGTTGACCCGGGGTAGGGGGTGCATAACGATCATGTCCTCCTTGGCAAGGGACAGCTTTTTCCTTGTCAGTATATAATAATCCTTTAAGCGCATATACTCCGCTTCGTTGACAAAACGCTCTCTTTGCACCCGAGACATATATAAAATATCCAGATCGCTTATGGCGTTGGCCAAATCGTCGGTTTCAACATAGGCGTTTTTAGGCAATAAATTGAGAAAATGCTCCGGCATCTGCAATTCCTTGGGACTGATAAAAACAAATTGGTTGTCCGGATAACGATTCATGGTCTTGACGAAGGAATGAATGGTCCGACCGAAGAGAAGGTCGCCGCATACACCGATTTTCAGGTTGCTGAGCCGCTTCTTTTCGTAGTGGATGGTCAACAGGTCGGTTAAGGTTTGTGTCGGGTGCTCGTGGCCGCCGTCCCCGGCATTGATGATGGGCATACCGTTTGAAAATTCGGATACTAATTTGGCGGTACCTTCCCGAGGGTGACGGATGACTGCAATGTCGGCGTAACAGGCGACGGTGCGAATGGTATCCCCAATGGTTTCCCCTTTAGAGACGGAGGAGTTGCTCGGATTATCAAAGCCAATGACTTGACCGCCTAAGCGGAGCATGGCGGATTCAAAGGAAAAGCGCGTTCTGGTGGATGGCTCGTAAAAAAGACTGGCTAATAACTTTCCTTTGCAAATGTCAATAAAACGACCTTGTTCTGCAATGATAGTATCAGCCAGCCTAAAAATCTCATCTAATTCTTGTATAGAAAAATCACCCGGTTCTATCAGGTTTCTACCTTTTAACATGCATACCTCCTTGTTTACGTTTAGGAATAAATGGGTCCAGTAGAGTGATCGAAGAGAGGATTTTTTTGTGCACAAAATCGGCATTCGAAAATCTGCCCTATTCTCTAAATAATACTTGAACCAAAAATAAATGTCAAGGTGGGCGCAGACATAAGAAATGCGAAACATAAGAAAAGTAAAACCGTTGTGCTTGCACATAAGGGATTACTTTTTCGCAATGTTTCATATGGCGTGTCCGTCAATGAGCGCAACGAAGTGGAGCGAATGCTCGGACATGCTGCATTTCTTATACAGTGCATTGAACAAACAAGCCCCAAAAAGAGTAAGAATTATAGAATTCATATAGGTATCCGTCAATGAGCTCAAGGATCGTCTTTAATGTTCACAGTGCCTTGTTTTTTATTTGATCATGATGGTTTCAAAAACCAACGCACTGTGTGCCGTTTTGCCGCTTGTCTTCGTTCAGGCATTCACTGCGACTTCACTACCCCTTCGGTGTCACTCATTAGCAAAACGGGGGGGCATCGATGGCTGAGATGAAGTTTGAATGGGTTTAACTATTGCAAAGGATTAAAATGTGATAAAATAAAAGAAAACCCAAGGAGGAAACCATGTACTTTGTCACTTATCAATATGCCTCATTTTCTGAAGCCGGAGTTCTTAGTGAAGACAGGCAGAAGGTTATTCCCCTATCCACAATAGGGATGATGTTGGGCAGAAAATTACCCGAAACCATGGTTGAATTCATTCAATTAGAAAACGAAGCACCCATTGCCGCAATCGCGGAAGTCTTAAGAGAGCACCCCAATATGGGTATTAAAAAAGAAATGCTCAACCTGTTGGCGCCGATTCCCAAACCGGAGAGAAATATCTTCTGTCTTGGAAAAAACTATGCGGACCACGCTCAGGAAATTAAGCACCTGGCCACTCAAGAAGATGTGCCGGAGAGTCCTATTTATTTTTCCAAACTCTCATCGTCTGTTACCGGACCCGATTCCATCATCATGTCCCACGTCAATGCTACGAAACAAGTGGACTACGAGGTGGAGCTGGCCATCATCATCGGAAAAAAAGGGGAGAACATCTCCAAACGCAAAGCAGAGGAACACATTTTCGGTTATACCGTTGCCAACGATATTACGGCCAGAGACCTGCAGCGCAAACACAGCCAATGGTACAAAGGTAAATCTCTGGATACTTTTTGTCCCTTAGGCCCGGGCATCCTACACAAAAGCGCTTTGCCCTTGCCCTTTAATTTAAAACTGGATTGTCGCGTCAATGGTGTGACCATGCAGTCTTCCTATACAGATAAAATGATCTTTGATATACCCACCATCATCAACGATCTCTCCCAAGGCATGACTTTATACCCCGGAGATATCATTCTAACAGGAACCCCCGCCGGTGTCGGTGCGGCCCAAGATCCGCCCCTCTTTTTAAAACGCGGGGACATCATCGAATCGGAAATAGAGAAAATCGGTTTGTTGAGAAATAGAATTCAATAAAGTTTTGATAATTCGATTGGACTAAGCGCAATCAGATTAACCAAAAGGTCGACAGGTTGTCGTTCGGTTTGAGCGTAGGACAAAAACGCCAAACTCATGCATGTGTTGCATAGATGAGTTTGGCGTTTTTAATTTAATCGTTTCTTGGATGATAGATCAATTCGCCATCTAAGAAAGCCTGAATTTGTGCATCCGCATCTCCTTGAAGACCGGGATAGACCATGATCACCGATTCCGCTAATAAGATGGAGGCTGTTTTACTGATGCCACCACAGAGCAGAGTTTCTACATCCAAACCGCTCAGCAAGCGACCTAACGCTTCGTAATCGACGGATCGGGTGCGCACCTCCCCTTGATAAATGGGATAGCCGTTTTCTACCTTATATAATCTGTAGGTGTCAGTTGTATACAAGTTATCGGAAATTTGCTTTCCATCCTGACATGCGACGGCAATCTTCATAGTTTCACCTTTCGGACCCTCTCCATACATAAAGACTGGCGGCGACAATCAAACCCATAGCGACACCACTGGCAATGCCCACGGCAATAAGAGACATATTCTTTTTACCTCTATTGGTGAAAGACTTGACATCATCGACGACATCATAGGCAAGATTTGAAGCTCGACTTTTAAAATCGTCAAAGGTATCTATGGAATCCTCAACGGCGTCCTCAAGAGCATTGTACACAGCACGGCATTGACGTTTACTCACGCCGGTTTTTTTTGAAATTTCTCTAATTAATTTACGTTTATTCATCCCGTTACCTCCCTTTACAACAGTTAAATTTTTAGACAATTGATTACAATGGTTATATTATCATAACATGAAAAGGTCCTTTCTTCCCTTAAAGCGGTTGATAGGACTGAGGTCCAAGCGGCCTGTTTTTTTTAAAGATGATGGGCTGTGCAGTCAGAAAAAGTTTCAAGCATTAAAGATCTATCTCGAAACTTCTGATACAATGGTAGGAGCAAAATTAAAATCATAACCATTGATAAACAATAAGGAGAAACGATGAAATTTATACAAGAAAAAACAAACAATACCCCGGTGTACTTGGTACATGAAGAGAGTGCCTGCGAGTTTAAACCCCTACGCAGAGTGATGGATAGCGGCGTCTTCAAAGGAAAAAGTGGAGAAACCTATCATCACTTATTGGAAGACGGCGCCATGCTTTTCATCGGTGTCGGTCCAAAAAACAAAGACACCACCGAGTCCTTGCGCCAAGCCGGGTACCATGCGGGTGTCGCCTTAAACAAAGCGAACATCGATAAAGCCAATGTGAAATTCAACACCTACAACGACATACCCCAGCATCAAGCTCTGAGGGCATTCATGGAAGGGCTTTACCTGTCCATGTATCGTTTTGACAAATACCTCAGCGACAAGGACCCCTTAACCTTAAAAGAAGTCTCCTTTCAACTAAAGGACACAATGGCCGATTGGGAAGCCTTCACCAACAGTGTAGGTATCGATATGGAAGCGGTTGCCCTGACCAGAAACTTAATCAACGAACCGGCAAGGGTCATCTATCCGGAAACCTTGGCTCAAGCAGCTCAAGAAGCTTTGGAGCCCCACGGTGTCGAGGTACGCGTATACGATGAAAAACAAATTGAAGACATCGGTATGTCGGCTTACCTATCCGTGGCAAAGGGTTCTGCAAAACCGCCGAGGTTCATCGTGATGACCTACAATTTAAAAGAGGGCGTTGCACCCTTGGCGTTGGTGGGTAAAGGGATGACTTATGACTCCGGCGGTTACAGTTTAAAGCCTTCCGATTCCATGAAAACCATGCAGAGTGATATGTCCGGTGCTGCAACCGTCATCGGTGCGATGCAAGCCATTGCCAGACATGGCATCGATCGCCCTGTGGTAGCGGTGGTAGCGGCTTGTGAGAACATGGTCTCCGGCGATTCCTACAAACCCGGCGATGTGATCCACTCACTTCTCGGTAAAACCATCGAGGTGGATAACACCGATGCCGAAGGTCGTTTAACCTTAGCTGACGCTATTACTTATGTGACCGACAACTACAAACCCGAAGCCGTGGTGGATTTAGCCACCTTAACCGGTGCTTGTGTGGTAGCCTTGGGTGATTTGTACACCGGTATGGTTGCAAATGACGAAGCCCTCAAGGACAAAGTATTGGCAGCGGCAAAACAAGTCGATGAAAAACTATGGGCTTTCCCCATGGACGATGCCTATAAAGAACTGAACAAATCCCAGGTAGCGGATCTTAAAAACACCGGCGGACGTTGGGGCGGTGCCATTACCGCCGGGTACTTTGTCGGTGAATTTGTCATCAATAACACCCCATGGGTCCATTTAGATATTGCCGGAACTGCTTTTCTCGATAAAGCCAGGGACATTTACCCCTTCGGTGCCACAGGTCACGGTGTTAAAACCCTAGTGGCCTTGGCGAAAAAATAAAATTCCGCTGTTTGAATCAACCTACGTCTCAATAAATTAACAAAGAACAAGCGCCTCTGACCGTAGCGGTCAGAGGCGCTTGTTCTTATCTTATTTATTTTTTTAACAGAGTTTTAAAAGTGTTGACATCATCGACAAAATCTTGAAAGGGCCCGCTGTAGTTGGCGGCATATTCAAAAATGACGTCTCGTCCCGGGGTGTGGGTTTGATAGAGTTGTACGAAGTGCTGAAAGTCCAGAGTTCCGTCTAGAATGCGGTTGTGGCTGTCGGCGATGCCATCGTTGTTGTGGAGATGGTAGGAATCGATTAAGTCCTTTAAATCCTCCAGTAGGGTATCGAAATGCCATTGATTGCAATGGGCATGTCCGATATCGATCAAGATAGGCCAGTTGTTTTTGAGAGCGCTTTCTGTAAATTCCGCCTGGTCGTAGAGCAAATCGCCTCGGTGGCCGATACCCACATTTTCTACGAGGAGGGTCACACCGTAACCATCTGCTAACTCCTGAAGCTCTCGGTAGTTATCTAAGGCTTGTTGCCGCATAGCGCTGACGGGCTTGGTCAGGTTGCAATTGTTAAAATGGTGCACTACTTTGGTGATGCCCAGTCGTTTGGACCATTGGAAGGTTTCTAAATACAATGCCTTCATTTGATCGTAGGCCGGGGTACCCTTGGGGGCGGAGGGCTCACAACCGTAGTAGGGGCCGTGAAAGGTCAGCGGTATGGCGCTTAGGGAAGCCTCCAAGTTTTCCAAGATTTGAGGATAACCTTCCTTTCCGTTTAATGGGAAAAGTTCGATGCCGCAATCCTTGGGAAGAAGGGGCATCAGTTCCAAAATTTTAGGCAAATCCTCGGACCGGGTATAAATATTGGTTGAAATATAAATGGTCATATCAGCCTCTTAGTGGAAAGGGGATCCCAAATTGAGTTCCGTTTCCGGATGGAAGAAGTGCATTTTCTTGAAGTCGGGCGCTAAATAAACGGTGCTGCCCTTTACCGGCACGTCTTCTTTCATAACGACGATCCAGTTTTCGTTGTCGATATCGATGTGAATGCCCCAGCGGCCGCCGTAGTTTTCAACGGTGGTAACTAGACCTGACAAGCTGTTTTCCGTCGGCGTATCGCTGATCCAAACAGTTTCCGGATGAATGCCGATAAACATTTCCTCCATACCCGTGGCGGTCAGATGGGCTTGCCAGACTTCCGGTAAAACCAAGTTTTGGTTGCCGATAAAAACACGACCGTTTCGGAAGGTGACATGAGAGATATTGGCAGAAGGCGATCCGATAAAGGTTGCGGTAAAGACATTGGCCGGTTTATTGTAAAAATCCACCGGTGTACCGTACATTTGTAAATCTCCATTGTAGAGTAAAGCGATGTTATGACCTAAGGTCATCGCTTCGATTTGATCGTGGGTCACGTAGATAAAGGTTTGTTTGTAGGTTTCGTGGAGATTTAACAATTCCTTACGGGCATGGACACGCAATTGGGCATCCAGATTGGAAAGCGGTTCGTCCAATAAAAAGTAGTGGGATTGTTTGACAACGGCTCTGGCTAAGGCGACCCTTTGGCGTTGACCACCGGAGAGCTCTCGTGGGGTTCTTTTTTCGTACCCCTCCAGTTCCAACATTTTAATGGCGCTGCTGACCCTGTCCTGACGTTCTTTTTCGTTCACTTTATGAATTTTCAACGCGTAGCCGATATTCTCTTCGACGGTCATATGGGGAAACAGTGCGTAGTTTTGAAATACCATGGCGACATCTCTGTCTCCGGGTACCACGTCGTTCATGCGCTCGCCGCCCATCAACAAATCTCCTTCGGAGATGTCTTCCAAACCGGCAATCATGCGCAGGATAGTGGATTTTCCGCAACCGGAAGGTCCAAGTAAAATGGTTCGTTTTCCGGCCTCAAAGTCTAAATTTAATTGACTGACAACCGTGTTGTTGCCGTATCGTTTAACAATATTTTTTAATTGAATAGATTTCATGGTTCACCTTTTATTTAACACCTGAAGTTGTAAAAGTATCCAAGATATAGCGTTGGAAAATCAGATAGAGGGTAATGGGAATGATCATCGTCATAACGGATACCGCCATGGCAATGGTAAAATCCGTTCCTCCTTCGGAGCTGATAAACATTTGCAAGGCCAAAGACAAAGTAAACTTGGATTTGGTTTTTAAAATGAGTACCGGCCACACGTATTCGTTCCAAGAGTTGACGAAAAATAAAATTCCCGTAGAGATGATATTGGGACGAATTAAGGGAATGACGATACCCGTTATAATGTTATAAGTACTTGCTCCTTCTAATTGTGCGTATTCGATCAAGGATCTCGGAATACCTCTCATGGATTGTCTCAGCAAAAAGATACCCAGTACGTCCGCCAATTGAGGAATTAAAACCCCGATAAGGCTGTCTCCTAACCCCCAAGAGGAAATGGTTAAGTAGTTGGGAATCATGGTAACGGTAAAGGGGATAAACATCGTACTCAGCAGTATAAAGTATAGCGTGTTTTTACCTTTAAAGTTAAAAAACACTAAGGAATAAGCCGCCAACAAGGAGGTGATGATTTTAAAAATAGTAACCGTGGTCGAGATAAAAAAGGTATTGCCGACAATACGCATAAAGTCTAAACGGGTAAACACGTGGATGTAGTTTTGCAAAGTGAATTCCCTGGGAATGAGAGAAAAGACATTGTTAAAAGCATCGTTGAGTGTTTTAAAAGAGTTGGACAAAGCGTAGACTAAAGGAAAGAGCAACACGAGCACCGTCAGGATAAACAGAAAGTGCAACCCCAGTTGGTGTTCTTTAATTTTCATAGTACACGTTCCTTTCTACGAAGTAAAACTCCAAGGCCAATAGAACCATAAATAAGACCATGGTTAGGACGGATAATGCCGACGATTTGCCGATGTGGTAAAGGGTAAAGGCCTCGTGGTAACTTTGGTAAGTCAATGAGGCGGAGCCGTAGTTGGGTCCCCCTTGGGTGACGACCTTAATCGGCGTAAACCCTTGTTGCAACCCCTGAACAATGGTGATAATTAAGACATAAATACCGGTTGCGGAGCTCATGGGTGTCACGATGTCCTTAAAGATATGCCAGTTGGAGATCCCATCCAGTTTTGCCACTTCTATGATTTCCTTCGGGATGTTATTGACTGCCGCAAATAGGACAATAAAGTTGTACCCGAAAAGTTTCCAAGATGTAATCAAGGATAGAATAAGCAAGACCAAGCCATCGGTTTTAGACCAAATGGGCAGCCGAATACCGAAAGTACGGGCAATCAGTCCAATGGGTCCGGACACGGGATTTAAAATCCATAAGTATAAAATAGAGCCGACGACGAGGGAAATTACATAAGGTAAAAAGATGGCGCCTTTATAAAAATTTTGTCCTTTTTTAAGCATGATGGCCATCATATACGACATGATATAGGGAACGATAAAGTTGACAACCAACATAATCAAAATATAAACAAAGGTGTTGCTCAAAACTTTAACTGTAACGGGATCTTGAAAAAGGGCGATATAGTTGCTGAGTCCCACAAAGGTTTTTTTTGGACTGATGAGGTTCCATTCAAAAAAGCTTAAGTACAGCGTTTTGAAGAAGGGTGTAAACACAAAAATTGTAAAGACAAGGAGAACCGGTATAAAAAAACCGAATGCTTTGATATGATCCCATTTTCCTTTTTTAGTTCGTTTCTGCATAAAAAAACTCCTGTTTAACAGCTATCATTAAAAATTAGAAAGCACAGTTGACTTAATCGGAATATGGCACCGAGCACGATAGCTACCCGATGCCATATTTGAATAAAATGGAAGAAGGGCACCGCCATGCAACTAGGGGCAAAGCGATGCACTGTCATAGATAAAATTATTTCAACAATTCGTTGATTTTGTTTTGTGCGTCCGTCAATCCTTCTTCGGCACTGACTTGACCGCCTAAAATTTGATCTCGAACGTCCAGTAGAATTTGTTCCGCTTGTAAGCCGGCATCTCCGGGGAAGCTTGCCCAAGGTACAACCTTATCCATTTGATCGGTTGCGGCCTTCATCATGTGGTTTTCTTCGTAGAACTTCTTTAAACCGTCTTCCGCTGTGTCAACACCGGTTCTCGGTGGTACATAGCCGGTTCCCATGGTCCATTTCGCAACGGATTCCACAGAGTATAAGAATTTTTCAAATTTCCAAGCTGCTTCGATTTGTTCGTCATCTACAGCGGTAATGCCCAAGAAGCAACCGCCGGCGGGAATATTAATTTCTTTGCCTTCCCAAGCGGGAGAGGTGGTGGTGGCAACATCAAATTGGGCACCTTTTTGAACGGATTCCCGACGAGCAATGGTGGTATAAGCCATAGCGACATTGCCGTCTACAAAACTTTGCATCCCTTCGTCCCAAGAGGTATGAAGTGCGGTACCGTCTGCAACCATGTCTGCCCAAAATTGGTAAGCGGCAATCCCTTCTTTTGAAGCGATGGTAGCTTTACCGTCGGTGATAAATTTTGCACCGTTACTTTCGAGTAATCCTTGAGTAGCCCAGTTGTCTGCAGGTTCTTGGAAGTAAAAACCGTATTTGCCGGTTTTTTCTTTGATGGTTTTAGAGAATTCGTTCAGTTCTTCCCAAGTTTTCGGACCTGCGGGATCCAATCCGGCTTCTTTTAATAAATCTCTGTTTAAGTAGAGCACAGGCGTGGATAAAGAGTAGGGAACACCTACTTGGTTGCCTTTGCTGTCTTTAGCCAAATCCAAAATGTTCGGCATAAAATTGTCTTTTAAGAAAGTGGGATCTTCTTGATCGTACTTTTCATTGACTGCAACGGGATCCTGGTATTCGAAGTTATTGGAAAAATAATCCAAAAATGCCCAACCGACTTGTACAATTGCGGGGTGGTTTCCGGCAGCAATTTCCGCTTGAAGGTTTTGCATTAAGCCTTTGTACATGTCCGGGTTGTACTTAGCGACCACTTCGATATCGTCTTGACTTTCATTAAATGTTTTGACCAATTCGTCAACGGTGATTCCCCCTTGGGTTTCAGCATTGACATGCCAGTATTCGATTTTTATTTTACCGTCTGCCGATGTGGTAGCATCCTTTTGAGATGAGCCACCTCCACAGGCACTTAATGTTATCAATGCTACCATCAGCATCGATAGAATTACCGCAAATTTCTTTTTCATTTTCTTTCTCCTCCGTATTGATTTTAACTAGCTACACCGCTCATTATAGAGAATGATTGGTGTAGAATGATTAAGGATACGTAAAATAAATGTTAACAATTGTATCCTATTTAAATAAAGGATAGCACGGTATTAGAAAAAGGTAAAGTTAATGGGATAGGAAAAATGTTTTTATGCAAAAATGTACAAGAAATGGGACATTTTTTAAGTGCGTAAATTGGGAAATCAACAGATATAAAAACAAAAAAATTAGTAAAAAAATAAAAACCACTTATAAAAGTCTGTGAGACCTTTTGAATCGATATTGATGTGTATGAGATAAGTTTTGATTTTAAGGATTACAGCCAGTCTTTTAAAGAAAATCTTGACTAGGCTGACGTACGCTGACAACGAATCGGATTGAGTGACTTAGCGAGATGGAACAGCTCCACGATTGATGAGCAAATCTCAATACCAATCGTAGAAGGGTGCTCAGTGGGCTGAGCGATCAAGAAGATGGACTAAAAAAACACAAGCAACCGTAAGCTTACGGTTGCTTGTGTTGACAATTTTTAGCGGCACACCATCTTTTTCAAGTTGAACACTAAAAGCAGACAACAGACACCGGTCAACACGATGGCACCACCGGGGCGTAGAGCGGCATAAAAAGAAATCGTCAAGCCGATCAGGGTAAAACTCAACCCGAAGAGAACCGAAAACCAAACCGTTTGCCGATAACTTTTTGCTATCTGTAAGCTGCAGGCAACAGGCAATACCATCATGGAGGACACGATCAATGCGCCCACCGTGCGGGCAGCGATGGCGACGGTAACAGCTGTCAACAATGTAAAAATAAAATTAACGGTGTTGATCGGTACGCCGGACAAAGTCGCTGAGCGCTCATCCAAGGCGATGTAAAACAATTCTTGGTACATCAAAAAAAACAAAATAAGCACTAAAAGAGCAATGGCTACGACGGCGATCAACTCCGCGTTGGAGATGGCCACAATGCTACCGAATAAAAAGGCATTGAAGCTGGTGGCATTTTGAATAAAGCCGGACAGGACGCCGGCCAACCCCACCCCGGCAGAAAGAACAATGGCAGTGGACATTTCCGCATATTGTGGCAATTTTTTTCGAATCCATTCGATGGTAAAGGCTGCGCCGATACAGGTGATGCCTGCACCAAGAACCGGGTTGATATTCACCAACAAGCCACCGGCTACTCCGGCTAAAGAAGTATGGGCAAGGGCGTCTCCTATCATGGATAGGCGTTTTAAAACGACGATGACCCCAATACAGGGTACGACAATTCCTAAAGCGATGGCGACGATAAAGGCGCGTCGCATAAAATCATATTGAAATAAGCTCATCAAGGTCATGGCAGGCTCCCGGTGTGTGCACGTGTCGGTGCAGTCTTTCTTTTTCCAATACTTCTGGTGTCAATTGGAGTAAATTGCCTTCTTCAATGCAAAAGTGCTTATTTGCCAAATCAACAGCCCCGAGGATATCATGGGTCACCATTAACACGGTCAGACCTTCTTCTTTATTTAAACGTTGCAACAGCCGATAAAAAGTAGCGGTGTTTGTTGCGTCGATGCCGGTTACCGGTTCGTCTAAAATGAGTAGCTTGGGGTTTGAAATGAGGGCTTTGGCTAAGAGTACCCGTTGTCGCTGACCACCGGAAAGTTCTCCGATTAATCTTCTGGCGTAGGGTTGCATCTCGACGGCTTCTAAAGCATGGCCAATCCTTTGCTCTTTCTTTTTACTCTGAAAGCGGAAACGCCCTGACCGGCTGTATGAACCGGTAGCCACGATTTCAGAAACCGTCGCCGGGAAATGCGCCAGATGATCGTAGCCCCTCTGCGGCACATAAGAGATTTGATTCCAATTCTTGAAAATTTTCACGTCGGTGTTAAAAACAGAGATATGCCCTTTTAGGGGGGCCAACTCTCCCAATATCAGCTTTAAAAGCGTGGATTTTCCGGCGCCGTTGGGACCTTGTAAGAGAACGAAATCTCCTTCTTCAATCCTTAAGTTGGCCTGGTGCAGTATCTCTAAACGGTCGTAAGCAAAGCATACATCTTTGATTTCCAAGATTGTCATTTCACACCTCAATCGGAGAGGGCTTCCTGCAAGCCCTTTAAGTTGGCTGTCATAATCGAAAAGTAGTCTTCGCCTGCGTCCAATTGCTCTTGGCTTAAGCTTTCCAGAGGGTTTAAGACCATGGTCTTGGCGCCGGTATCTCTAGCGATAGCTTCAGCAACCTTTGAAGATGTGTTTTCTTCATAAAAAATAACTTTTGTCTGGTGTTTGTTCATAAAATCGATGATTTCTGCCATTCTAGCGGGATTGGGTTCGCCTTCAGGCGACAATCCCTCTATGGCAATTTGATTGAGCCCATAGGCGTTACATAGATAGCCAAAGGCTTGATGGGAAACTAAAATATCCTTGTGGTTCAAAGGACTTAAAGTTTCTCGATAATTTTGATCCAGCTCTTCGCATTTGTTGGCCCATTTTTCGTAATTGTCTTGATAGGTTTTGCTGTTTGTGGCATCAAGTTCTTTTAAGGCCTCCATGATCATCGACATTTGCTGTTTAGCGTAGAGGGGATTTAACCAAACGTGGGGGTCCTGATCGCCATGATCATGACCGTCGTGGCTTTCGTCATTTTCCAATAGGTCCAGTCCTTCAGAGGTGTTGACGACCACCAAATTTTTGTTGGATAAAGTTTGCAACAAATCCGTTGCCCAAGGCTCCATTCCTGCGCCGTTAATAATGAAGAGATCGGCCTCTTCTAAGAGTGCGATGTCGGCTGTGGTAGGTTCCCAATCGTGGGCTTCCATTCCAAGCGACACTAAGCATTGCACCGCAATGTTGTCGCCCCCAATCTTATCTGCAAAATCTGCCATAGGGTAAAAAGAGGCGATGACTTTTAATGGGGAATCATCGGTGGATACTTTTTCAGGTGCTTTCATAGAGCAACCAGCAAGACACAGCATTGCCATACAGAGGGTAAGGACAATTAAACTTTTTATTTTCATGGTCTCTCCTTAAGGGATGCAAGAGGCATTGGATATTTTGCGTTCGCTTTACTCATATCGGTTAGAAACAAGTATCGCAATAACCGTAAAGAACAATATCTTCAACATTCATTATAAAGTGATGTTTCGTACTTAAATGTTTGGTAAAGGATTCAATTTCATTGCAGTGCAAAGGGGTAACGGTACCGCATTTCTTACAGTATAATTCGCCCTTGGGCGCATGTTGAGAAGTAATCTCGTATTTGTATTGGGTGGGTTTGCCGTTAATGCCGGGTATTCTGGTAACAATGCCTTTCTCGCTAAACTTTTCAAGAGACCGGTAAACCGTCGTGTGGCCGATGGCTTTATGGGCAGCCTTCAGTGCTTCATAAACATCTTGAACGGTATGATATGCCTCGGCATTTTCTTTTAAAAAAATTAGGATTGTTTGTTGCTGCTTGGTATGATAGGGGCCTCTTTTCTTCATCGTTACCTCCTTGGCCAAAATGAAAACAGATTTCAAATTCAATATAATGTTTTCAATGAACTTTGTCAAATAAAAAACCGCTTTTATTGATAAAAGCGGTAATCGTCAATTTATTCCGACGCTGGAGGTGCAGGCATGGGTGCCGGGCCACCATCTTCGAATTTTTTCTCATCTTCTTTTTTCTTCTCATCTTCTTCTTTTAAACGTTGCTCTTCTTCTAGACGTTTTCGCTCTTCTTCTTGGCGAAGCCATTCCCGATACTGGCGTTCCTCTTGTTCTTCAATCATGGATTTTATCCGATTGATTTCCGTGTTCAACTCCTCTTTTAAAGTCGGATTTTGTACATCGTTTAAAAATTCTCGCAACGCTTCGCAATCGTCGGAGTCTGCATGGTACAACAATTCTTTTCGATTGGCGCCATCTTCAAAGAAAGCATCTAAACCGGCATTGATGTGTTGGCGCGCATGGTATTGCTTTTCCGCCGGAGAGAGCAACTCCCGATGTTTGGTTACAAAAGCTTCCAGCCCCATGTTTTGAATCACATCTAGTTTTTGATTGATGGCAGACATTTGGTTGTCCGTGATATCTCTGACCAAGACGCGTTCGTTATTAACGGTTGTATACATGGCATCGATGGCGTTAACGATATCCGCCATTTTTTTTGCAGTATCGATACGTTGCAATTGCTCCGACTTGAGTTGCGGATCTCGGATGCGGTTAGCAGATTTTGTAGCTTCAGCAAACAGTCCGGAGTTTTGAATGGCTTTTTCAGAAACCGATTGCCCGTCTTCGGTGTATAACGCGTCCACCAATTCAAGGACTTTTTCGTAATTGGACGAAGGGGTATCGACAAAACTCAATACAGTAAAATAACTGGTAAAGAGAATAATCATAACTAAAAATAAAATGCGCAGCCTTTCTTGAGGAGAAGACCGTTTTAAAATGTCAAATAAATTCATCATATTTCCTTTTTAAATGGGTACACTTATCTATTTTATTAAGATAGTAATCAATATCATATCACACTCAGAAAAAAATAAAAATATTAAAAAAATAAATTGTGCAAAAAATCCGAAACTACACTGGATTTAAAGAAATAAATAGGATACAAAAATAAAGCTGAGAGCACTAAAATAGTATATATGGGAGAGTGAGTGCACCGTGAAAAAAGGTTTATTTTAAGCATTGAACCTTATAATAATGGTAAGGCTCAAAGGCATAGACAGGTTCGCAATAAATTTAAAATGGCAGATGCAGATAACGTGTGGTGCATGATTTCTCTTAAAAAGCGAAAGTAGGTAATTAAACAATAGCTAACAAATGGCCTGTGACGCAATAAACATCTACAAAAGATATAAACAGTAAACGTTTGTGGAGTCATGCTTTCAATTCTTGATATCATAAGCTAAAATTTTAGAAGTAGAACGATTTTTTTATTGGAAGAGAGGATAGAAGTATGACGGGAGAATTTATTATAGCAATTCATGCCTTGGTGTTTTTAAACCATCGCAAGGAAATATTGTCCAGCGAACGTTTGGCAGAAAATATTTGCACAAATTCTGCCCGTGTTCGCAAAGTGATGTCGCAATTGAAGAAGGCAGGTTTGGTAAAATCTAAGGAAGGTGCTGTAGGTGGTTACTACTTTGATGGTGACCCCGATCAGATTAATCTAGCTATGATCAGCAAGGCGGTCGCCGACAAACCGATTGCCAAGGTGTGGCGCTCCGGTAATCAAAAAGATTTGTGCCTGCTCGCTATTTCGATGAGTACCATCGTGGACAACTTAGTGGAGGAATTGAATGTTTTGTGTGAGAAAAGATACGAGGAAATTACCGTTGGCGATATCAGCAGAGATATTTTTGAGCGCAAGGTACAACACTAAACACATCTTTTAGTTGGTAAAGAAAAACCTGCGGCAAGCAGGTAAATTTTAAATGCAGCCGTGCCGGTCGCATTTTTTTTATGCAGTAGAACCCAAAAATCCTTGTCCCATTATCTTTTACCATCGCGTTGTTAACGCAGGCCATATCCATGATAACAAGCTGCCACCAATCCAAAATCGACCGGATCCAGCGTTATCCCGACAATGGCCAGACACTTTATGCGCATTGCCAACCGGTGCTGCACCGGTGGCTTGCAACATTCGCTCACCGACAATTTATTCAAAACGCACAGAAAAAAGGAGGAGATGCCTTATAGATAATGGATAACAATGGAGGGAGCACCGGTATGGTGTTCATTTTTTTCAATTAAAACTTCCAAATAATTCTCACAGCGATCAAGACAAAATAAAATAGAATAGAAATCATCACACCGGGATTTGAGAAAATTGTTTTAAAACGATGGCCTTTCTTCAAAGGGGTTTCGCCGCGTTCCAATTGGATCTTCTTACGGTTTCGCAGCAAAATGATCACAGCGCCGACAATGGAAAAAATCGTCAAGAAACTTAAAAACAACAACCCTAATAATGGAAGGATATTGTCCATGAGTAATTCCAGGCTTTCCTTCGGTGCTTGTTCCATCATTTGAGAAAAAGTTTCCATACGATCTAAAAATTGATCGTCGATCTGTTTCATCAGTACCAAGGGAAAGACCCCGCCGGTAAAATTAACCAAAGCATGTACGGCGATAACATCTCTTAAACGACCGCTTTTAACGTATAGATACCCTAAAACACAACCCAAGCCAAAAGCATAGATCAATTGGTAAAGGTTGCCATGGACAAGTGCGAAGAACAGTGCGGAAACGAAAATGGCTGTTTTTTCACCATAGGGAAGCAAAAGAGACATCATCCCTTTTCTAAAAATAAGCTCTTCGGCTATGGGAGCCGCAATGACCGTATAAAAGGCAGCTTCCCACATGTTGATAGAACCCAGCAAGGCTTCCAAGGGATTCACTGAGGGCAAACCAAAACGGGCTAATAAAGATGCCAACCCCAAGGATAGATAGTTGCCGACATATACCGTTCCAAAGGATACGATCACCACTTGAATATAAAAACTTGCAGACAAATGCTTTTTTTCGAGAGGTCGGGTTTCTTTGCGACGCAGCTTCCAATAAATAAAAGGAACGGTGACAACATATAAGGGGATAAAAGTGGTTACCATGGCATGACTTAATAAAGGTGGTAAGGATTTTGAAATATAGGGAAAAACAAGTTCAGCAAGAGAACCAACGATTAACGAGATTGCAGTAAACATGAGGGTTATAAATCCTAAGTACGAAAATACACGCCCTTGGGCATCATGCCATTGCTTGTTATCATTCTGATTATCCTTATTATTAGGTATGGTGTTTTCTTCCTTCGCTTGTATAGACATAACGGTTCTTTCCTTCCTGTGATGCGTTGCCAAAAACTTCTATTTGCCAGTTTACCATAAAACCGGCAAGGTAGAAATGAGAAAAAGATCCAAAATGACGCTGGATTATCAAGAAAAATTATAAAATTAAAATAAAGTAAAATATAAGTAAAAAAACCTTGACAAACCTAGAATACCCATGTATACTGTATAAGCTTTCAAAAACTGAGAGCGAGGCCAACCAACTCAATCCTTAAAAAGTTTAAAAAAG
>LSQX01076750.1_pt1 | contig 26416 bp, 19 predicted proteins | sample 654561 | NCBI WGS metagenome assembly LSQX01 (sample SAMN04489861, study PRJNA283612) | anaerobic digester metagenome | isolation source: 4 biogas reactors fed with cattle manure at either 37C or 55C with and... | place: Denmark: Kongens Lyngby | collected 2014 | reverse complement strand
TACTTAAACCTCAAACCTTACCGGGAAATGCGTTGGAGGACCAATGCTGAGGAGCGCATTGATCGGTCACTTGCCTGGTTCTGTCCTTCCAATCCTCGCCGGAGTAATGGCAATAATCTCTTCCATTATTGCCTAAACGAATATGTGAACAAGACAGGTATAGAAAACGCTCCCATTTTGTATAGTTCTCTGAAAATTCCGAGTAAAACCGTTTGGCTTTTTGATTCGAAAAATTTACCGGCGGTGGGCTATTGGAATTTTATTCACACCAACATTCATGGAGACGGTGCGAACATTCTTTTTCTTGACGGTCATGTTAAAAGGCACAGATCCAGTGAGTATTGGGATTTTGAAGTAAAAAAAGCTAAAATCAATACGGCTGATTTGATTTGGATACCTTGAGTATTTTTTTACATACCGCTGGAGAGAAGTCTTTCCCTCCTTGCATTTTTAGGGAAATCAGGTTCTAATTTCGTAGGCTTATAAGATGGAGTCAAATATTTCTTTCATTACGGATTTCGCGCTGGTGATGTTGGTGGCTAGTATTGCGATGCTTGCTTTTCACCGTTTTAAACAACCTGTTATACTGGGATATATCGCCACAGGTTTTCTACTGGGCCCTCACACCCCTTCCATATTGGGATTGGGGTTAAAACACAAAGAAAACCTGGAGTCCATGTCGGAAATAGCGATCGTTTTGCTTCTCTTTTCTTTGGGGTTGGAGTTCAATATTCGCCGAATACGTCAGGTGGGTATGTCTTCGACAATTGCAGCAATATCAGAGATCGCCATGATGTTCGCTATGGGTTGTATTGTGGGTAAGCTTTTCGGTTGGAAGCTTATGGATTGTCTTTTTATGGGAGCGATTCTTGCAACTTCCTCTACTATGGTTATATCCAAGACATTAGCTGACTTGAAGATGCTCAGAGAACGATTTGCCGGAATTATAATTGGCATCACTGTGGTGGAGGACATAGTGTGCATTTCGCTTATGGCGATTTTGGCCAGTATCGCCATGACTGGTTCTTTTGCAATGAGCGAGCTTACAAGCACTTTGGGGAGGTTGGGGTTGTTTTTTGTGTTGGCTTTAATCTTTGGTCTCCTTTTGGTGCCTCGACTGATGAATTATGTGGAGCGATCCGGCAAAACTGAATTGATTTTAATTGTGTCATTGGGGCTTTGTTTCGGAATGTCCCTGCTTGCGGAAAAACTGGGCTATAGCACCGCATTAGGAGCCTTCATCATGGGAGCTTTGATTGCTGAGACCCACACTATCCATAAAGTTGAAAGAGCGATTCAACCGATTAAAGATNNTCCTCATGCACTGCTCGAATATTGGGTGGAAATAGTCGTTTTGTTCTTTACGGTAATTATTTTTAAAACTCTCGCTTGTACCTTGGGTGCTTTGGCTACAGGAAACTCTTTTCCCACATCCTTTAAAGTAGGTTTGGGAATGAGCAATGTGGGTGAAGTGAGTTTTATTATTTTAGCCCTGGGGCTCAGTTTGGGAGTGTTGGATGAATGGCTTTACCCCATCGGAGTGACGGTTGCCATTTCGACAATGATGGTCACCCCTTTTATTTTTAATCGTTCGGAAGGCATTATCCATTTTGTTAATAAATTGATTCCAAAGTCGATCATGCAAACAATCGGTGTTTATTCAGGATGGTATCAACAACGAGGACCGAGCCAGCGCGATATCTCAACGGAATTAGCCCGTAAATTCCTGATCAAAAATGTGCTTAATCTAACCATCGTGACAGCGGTACTGATCATTGCTGCTGTTTCGACTCACGGCATTAGGAAATATTTTGGGGATTATAGTATTGCTCAACCCATTTTTCAGAATGTAGCTTGGTTGTTGGCTTTTGTCTTTTGTGTTCCTTTTCTTTTTATTACGCAACAGAACCATGCAGCCCTTGCGCATTTGATATCGAGAGAGCGTTTGCCCCAAAATTTGAAACATCTGCAGATACGGATTGAACGAGTCATTTCAATTTTTGGTTTATTTGTTCTGAGCGCATATTTGGCCATGTTAATTTTGATCATTATGCCCGCCTCTCAATGGGGTACAATTTATATTCTGGCCATTATCGCAGGTATCATTGGATTCTTTTTGCGCAACCAGTTCGCAAGAGTATATCAAAAAGCGGAGATAGAAATAGAAACGATCCTGACGCGCGAAATTAGCCCTTCCGCTAAAAAGGAAATATCAGAAAACAACCGAAGTGTTTTATTGAATGATACTCGAATGATCACCGTTCTTGAAAACGGATTGGGAGTTGGTAAGACGATAAAGGATATTGATATCAGAAATATAAGTGGCGCTACCGTGATTTCCATTGAGAGAAATAAGTCCATGATTGTAAGCCCTCGAGGAGAGGAAATTCTGGAAGAGGGGGATCATTTGCTGGTTTTAGGTAATACAGAGCAGCTTAGAAAAGCGGAACTTTTGATTAACGGCGAAGAAGAAAATTCTTAAAAAAAGTAGACTGAATATGGATAGAAATATATATTATTTTGATAATAACGCTACAACGGCTGTTGCTTCGGAGGTTTTCGAGGCAATGCAGCCTTACTTACAAAGTGAGTGGGGTAATCCCTCCAGTGCCTACTTTTTTGGACATCATTTGGGCAAAGCAATAGATGAGGCCCGCCAAAAAGTGGCTGCTTTGATAGGGGCAGATTCTCGAGAGATTATTTTTACGAGTTGCGGAACGGAGAGCGACAACACAGCTATTTTCAGCGCTCTGGAAACGACGGGTAAGCGGCATATAATCACCAGTGCAGTGGAGCATCCGGCGATTATGAGCCATGCCGCCTACCTTCAGCAAAAAGGATACGAAATAACCTTTTTGCCTGTAAAACCTGATGGTACTCTGGATCCGGCCCAAATAGCTCAGGCGATCCGTCCTGAAACAGCCATGGTTTCGCTCATGTATGCCAATAACGAAACCGGTGTTATTTTCCCTATAGAAGAGGTAGGTAAGATATGTAAAAAGGTAAAAGTGTTGTTTCATACTGATGCGGTCCAAGCTCCGGGTAAGCTAAAAATAAATGTGAAGGAGATGAATGTGGATTTCCTCTCTCTCTCAGCACATAAACTCCATGCTCCCAAAGGGATCGGAATGCTTTACATTAAACATAGAACTCCATTTAAACCCCTCATAATCGGAGGCCATCAGGAGCGCAAGCGCCGTGGGGGAACTGAGAATGTGCCTTATATCATAGGCTTTGGAAAGGCTGCCGAGATGAGTCTTTCTTGCTTTTCAGAAGAGAACACCCGTGTGAGAGCTTTGAGAGATCGCTTGGAAGAGGGTATTCTTTCGACAATTCCGAATACCCGGCTCAACGGACACAAGAGTTTGCGGTTGCCAAACACCACCAACATTGCTTTTGATTTTATTGAAGCAGAAGCAATTATCATGATGTTTGATCAGTTGGGTATCTGTGTCTCCAGCGGCTCAGCCTGTACAACCGGATCGATGGATGCTTCTCACGTTTTAAGTGCTATGGGGCTTTCCGCTATGCAGGCCAGAGGAAGTGTTCGTTTCAGTCTCAGTCGTTACAATCGGGATGAAGAGGTTGATTATGTTTTGAAGCATCTGCCTCCGATCGTTTCCAAGCTGCGCTCAATGTCACCTTTGAGTGAAGCGCACCCGGATAATGTATAAAGTTTGATGTGTCCGTTATATATTGGCTCCCCACCGTTTGACGGCATAAAAATAATGTGCTACCTTGAATCCCATGATGTCTGATAGACGATGTTGTCTATCACTTATAAATTGCTGTGGCTAGACTTGATAAATCATTTTTTTCCTCCACCGAAAGCGGGTCTGAAGAGGGCGTTGAATCCCAGATGTTACCGCAGGGCTCTTATCGAGTGCGGGAAGGGGGAATAGAGTTTCACTCTGAAAAAGAAGTGGGTCTCTACACAGAAATGCACTTGCGGGTGCAAGGCTCGGAATCCAATAAAGCAATTCTTTTTAAGGGTGTTGTGGTCGGTTGTACGGGCAACAAGCATCAGGGATATCAAGTATCTCTGGCGTTCACAAATATTACGAAAGAGGCTCAACTCTCTCTATTTGAGATGTATTGGGCGCAAATGTAGTTTATTTGATAACGATGTTTCTTAAATAGGGACATCTTTTTTTACGAAAAAACGGCCTCCTAGTCTAACTAGGAAGCCGTTTTGAGTTTGAATACTGTTTTGTATTACTTGTCTTAAGAAAAAAATTTCTATTGAGCCGGTGGCTGAGCTCCTTTAGACGGTTGCTGTTTTTGCTGCACCAAGATCACGGGGACCGGAACTCGAAGCTTCATCACTTCATCGATCAACACTTCAATGGTATAGGTTCCTTGCTCTTTAAACTCCACCTGACCGAACACAGAAACATTAGTGGTGTTCTGGGCAGGATTTTGTAAGGCAAACTTGAAAGCGCTTTTACGCAGGACGGTCGTGCCATCCGGGGCGACTAAACGCACTTCCTGGTTAAATTCACCGATGCCAGCTGTCCAGCGATTGAAGACGCAAAGTTTATAGGCTGCAATTGGAAGTTGGGGAACTCGAACTTCCGAGATGACGCCAACGATGATAAAATTACCGGAAGACTCTACGCGCACATCTTCGCAAAGAAGAGAAGCCTGCAGGTCAGGTAAAATACGGGATGCATTCATATTATTCTATAATGATATTTTTTGTTAATGGGTTATATCTTGTTTAGAAACACTTCCCGCAGCCATTTGGGCAGCACGAACTGTGTTCTTCATCAAAATGGCAATTGTCATGGGCCCTACGCCTCCGGGATTTGGAGTGATTCTACCGGCAATGGGCTGCACGGCTTTGAAGTCAACATCGCCAACCAGACGATGACCTTTGGGCGAGGAGGAATCGGCAATACGGTTTACGCCGACATCAAATACTGTGGCATTGGGTTTAACCATATCAGCCTTGACAAACTCAGGTACTCCCAGCGCCGCAATGAGGATATCTGCGGAGCGACAAAGCTCGCCGATATTTCGGGTGTGAGAGTGGCAAACCGTTACCGTCGCATTTGCATAGGGTGCTTTCTGGACCAAGATGGAAGCCATCGGCTTTCCTACGATATTGCCTCTGCCTAAAATAACGACGTGAGCTCCGCGAGTTTCAATTTTGTACCTCTTAATCAGCTCGTGAATGCCGCCAGGTGTACAGGGCACAAAACCATCGTCATCGCCTAGCATGAGCTTCCCAACATTAATCGGGTGGAATCCATCTACATCTTTAGAGGGGGAGACGGTCTCGAAGACTTTTGCCTGACGAATGTGTGGGGGAAGGGGAGCTTGTACCAGAATCCCATGCAGAGAAGGGTCGTTGTTAAGATCGTTTATGAGCTCCAGGAGTGCGCTTTCAGATGTGTCCTCGGGCAGGATAAATAGCCTGGATTGAATACCAAGCTTGGCTGCCGTTTTTTCTTTCATCCCCACATATACTTTCGATGCAGGGTCTTCACCAACTCTAACAAAGGCGACCGACGGCAAGATTCCCTGTAACAGGAGTTCTTGGACTTCCCGTTCAGTTTCAGTCTGCAACGTTGCTGCAATAAGCCTGCCGTCTATGAGGTTATCCATTTTTCGATATTACCTGCGATTGAGCAGCTCAATGGTTCTCACAGTGAGCAAGGGATGATTTCTCCAGCGAGAATCAATAGATTCGGGGCCTCTGACATGAACCTTCTTACCCGAATATTTCTTCAAAACAATTTCGCTGTTGGTGACATAAAGATAGTTAATCAAGCGATTGTTCTGAATGCTGTAAAGACCATAGGGACTGGGAGCAGCAGGGCTGCCGGTCGGACGTACAACACCTTCTCTAAGCACGATTCTTTCCATGGAATCCGCCGTGGTAAGGGGTGTTACTATAGATTCGGGTTCAGAATCCGGCTGCTTTGCTTCAGGCTGGCGAGCTTCAATAGGAGTGATTGGCATGGGGACAACCGGGGCAACAATCGGAGGCACAACGGCCGCAGGGGGCGTTGGTTCTTTAACAGGCGCAGGAGTGGCAATCTCAACCGGTTTTGGCGCTGTAACCACGACCTCTTCAGCGGGTTCCGCCACTTCTTCCAAAGCTTGAGGCTCGGGCTCTACCCGAACAACCGGCGGCGCTTTTGCCGGTGTAACCTGGACCGTGGATGCAACAGGAGTTTCAACTTTTACTTCCGGCTGGGGTTGCTCAGGTTTGGCGGGTGTATCTGTTTGGACTCCGGCATCAACGGGAGGCATTTTATCAGTCAGAGTGACAAAAGATTCAGCTATAAAGCCGTAGGAACCCGTGGCTGAAACTCTCGTCCAATCACCTTTTGTCTCCAAACGCTTGACTGTTTCACCTCGGTTGATTTGGCCGATTTTCTTATGGTTAGTTCCAGGACCTTCACGCAAGTTGAGTTGATCTGCCTGAACTTGGTCCTTGTCATCCAGATAGGAACTTTTTATCCAAGCGTTCGTGGAGGTCAGCCGAACTTTAATCCAGGAAACAGGTTCATCTTTGTGGGAGGGCGTGATTTCGTGCCTTTCCACTGCAATCAGCAAGGTATCTTTTTCGACTTGCCCAACAATCTCTGCAGTGATGGAGGGGGCCTTGCGGACGTTTACACGGTCTCCTTTCACAATCGCACCCATATCTGCAGAAGCAGCCCATTGTCCTAGGACTGCCAGGGATAAGATTAAGAAATATTTCATCGCACTCATATGCCTAGTAAAAGCTGTATTTCAGTTTTTGTCAATAACCGCCATCTGCCTAAAGCCATTTTGTCTAACTGTACCGGTCCAACCTGCTCTCGCCTTAAGACCAAAACGATGAGTTGCAAGCAGTCGAGGATGCGGCGGATTTCCCGGTTTTTTCCTTCGCGTAGGGTGATGGCCATACAGGTTCGGGTGTTGTTCGTTCTTAACACGTCAACAGCCGATGCTTTTAAAAAATCGCCCTGATGGTGAACTCCTTTAAGCATTTGGGAGATTGTCTCTCTGGAGACAGCTCCCTTCACCTCTACGTAGTAAATTTTATCGATTCCCTTGGAGGGATGCGTGATACGATTGCAGAACTCTCCATCGCTGGTTAGAAGGATAAGTCCTTCAGAGTCGTAGTCCAGCCGGCCAACAGGATATACATGGCTCATCTCAGGAGGGATGAAATCCATGACTGTAGGGCGCCCTTGTGGGTCATAGCGGGTGCAGACTACGTTGCGCGGTTTGTAAAGGGCCAGATAAATCTTTCTGCGTGCTTTAACAATGTGGCCTTCTACAAGAACCCGGTCGACATCCGGGGTAACTTTTGTGCCGAGCTCAGTCACGCGGTTTCCATTAACGAACACCTTCCCCTCCAATATCAACTGCTCGCTTGCCCTGCGAGAGCAAACGCCTGTCTCAGATAGATACTTCTGGAGACGAATTTTGGGATTATCCACGATAAAAAATAAAACGGGAACCATCCTTCAAAGGAGAAGAGACGATTCCCAAAAACTGAGCATCAGCAGCCGAAACGCTGCATAAAATTATGCTACGAATTTCGTCTTTTTCAGATTAAAAACCCGATCACCTTCACGCCACTCTTTGCGTTTTTTCAAAACTTCAACGCGCTCCTGGCGCTTAAGAACATTCCGTTTTGCGCCCAGAGAAGAAGCACTCTTTAAACTATTATGCAATGACATATCTAAAACAAAATAAAAACCAACTTACCTCGGGCATCCTGCCCGGCAGGACCCCTATTCTGCCAAAGAAGCAGGAAAATGCAACTAGTTTTTAGCTTCATTATTTGAGACGTTGAAAAGAGGCCCGGTTTTGGCGTCCAATTCGTCATTACCCGTGCAAAAAAGGGATGCATCGTTTGGGCTGCCTATATCTGCAACCTTGTCTTTTTGACGAATCAGGTTAGAATGGGCGCGTTGTATTTTGAAGTATGAATAGACGTGTTTTTTTGAAGTCTGCCGGTTTGGGATTAGCGGCAATGGGAGTGTTGGGGGCATCTGCTCAAACGAGTTCAGTAAACGAAACGAAGGCGAATAATCGTTCTTTCAAGCTGGGCTGCGCCGGCTATACGTTTGTCCGGTATGATTTGGATAAATCTTTACAGATGATGCATCGCGTGAATGTACGTCAGATGTCTCTCAAAGATTTTCACCTTCCCATCAATGCCAGCGATGAAAAAATTCAGGAAGTGCTCGCCAAATTTAAGTCATACAACATCACCCCTTATGGGGTAGGGCCCATCTATATGCGCAGCGAAGCAGAGATCAATAGCGCTTTCCAGTATGCAAAGAAGGTTGGTGTAAAGCTGGTGGTAGCAGTGCCTAATTATGAGCTTCTGCCTTTAGTTGAAAAGAAGGTCAAAGAATATGATTTCAAAGTAGCTATTCATATTCATGGTCCTGATATCGCAATTTTCCCTCATGCGGCAGATGTTTGGGAGCATGTCAAAAATTTGGATGAAAGAATCGGCATTTGTCACGATATCGGGCACACGGTGCGGTTGGGAATTAATCTCATAGAAGATATCAAAAAGTATAGCTCCCGTATCTACGACATGCACATCTGGGATGTGGATAAAGCTGAAAAGGCGGGGCATTGTGTCGAGGGCGGAAGAGGTATTATTAACTTCAAAGAGCTTTTCGATACTTTGCAGGAAGTGGGATATTCCGGTGTGTGCAGCTTGGAGTATACAAAGGATATGACGGATGTTCTGCCGGGAGTAGCAGAATCCATTGGATATTTCAATGGTGTACTGAGCTTGAAATAAAGTAACTTGAACCTAAAAAACGTTCAACCTGATTCCAGTTGCCGGGGCTTTGCTCTCATCTTTGTCCTTTCGATTTTAATTCTAACAACAGGGACTCTCTTCTTTTTCATTTCGCTGACGGTTCGAGAGTCCCAAGTCGAAAGGGCTCTGATGCAATCTCGTTTTGCTCTGGCTGCAGCTGAATCCGGAGCTAATGAAGCTCTGCAGTATTTGGTTTCGTCCAAAGTAGAGCCGTCTTCTTTGGACGATGCTTCGATAAAGGAACAATTGGAGAAACGTTGGGTTACCAATGATGGACGTTATTCGGACTGGGGTTTCCCTACAAATGATGAGCTCAGGATATTAGCTCAACCAGAGGAGCTTGGTGACGGAGATTTGTTTTACGTATCGGGCTTCCACTCTCTTTCTGATGAAGAGTCTGAAATCTATTCTCTAGGTATCAATTATGCCGGTCAGAAAGAGTATCCGCTCTTGAGGCTAATTAGAATTGAGGCCGTGGAGCATGCCAATATCTCGACCAACTTTTTGCAGGGTGAGCTCATCGCTACACGACGATTTAACTTTCTAGGAGGGGTGAAGCTTGCCGGCACCAACCAGATGGATGCGGAGGGCAAAACGAATCTTTTAATGACGGCACTTTCAATGGCCTATCCCAATCAGGATGTATTTTTGGGCAGCAATGTTATTCAGGGGCATTATTTGATCAACGGCCCGCTACCGCCTCCAGGATTGGAAATTCCTGATGAAGAAGGTGCGCAAGCCACGAATAGCAATGAGGGGACCAAAGAAAATATCCTTCTTGTAGGTTCGTCCGAATTTTTGGCTAATGAGAAACAGAGCTATGAAACAAACTATCTGGTTACGAGATTGAACTGGGCTCCGTTTCCGCCACGGCAAGCTCCTGAGGAGGCCAGTTGTGCCGACGCCCCCCTGGTGAACATCGGAACGGAAGAGGCCCCGATCATGGCTTATCAGTTTGAAGCTGCGGGGGATTATAAAATTACTGCACCCGAACCGTATCCCCTCATTTTAAAAAGTGGAGCTGTGATCAACTTGCGGCTTCCTGCAGAATATATGCTGACAGAACAGCCAATTACGATAGAAGAGGGCGCTCAGATGGTCCTCTTCCCAGTCGGGAATCTTACATTGGGAACGCAAGCTTTTGCGACTGTCGAAAAAAACTGGAATCGCCTTACTGTCTGGGGAGGAGCATTAGATGCAGAACCTATTCCGCGACTCATTTTGCAGGGAACGCCGAATACCTCTTTTTGCGCTCGAATTTACGCTCCTTCTACGGACGTGATTTTGACCAATGAGGTGAGTGTGGTTGGTTTATTGGTGGGGCGTGAAATAACCATGGCTGAAAAGACCTCCTTTCTGGGTGACTCGCAAGCCAGGCGTCATCCCCTTATCGGCTCTCCCACGCCGTTGAACACGACGAATTCCTTTTTCCGGATTAAAGCGTGGGAGGAGATCAGCTTGATGAAGGAAAAAGAGGTTCCAATCGAGGAATAAAAAAAGGACGCTCTCAGGCGTCCTTGTTAAAATGGGAGAAAATCAAACTAAAGAGTTATTTCTCCAGTACCCATATATTCCTGAATTGGACCTTATCACCATGATCCTGCAAGAGGAACCCAACTAAATCGCGTTCGGAAGGGTTAATGGCTCCTGCTGTGGCTTTGGGCAGTTCCAGATCCTGATGGATGGCGGTACCGTTAAGTTTGATGGTCACACGGCCATTCTTGACTTTCTTGCCTTCCGCATCGAAACGGGGCATTGTGAAATCAATATCGTACGTCTGCCACTGCATTGGAGGAAAACAGGCATTCACCGCAGGACGGCTGATCTGGTAAATTCCGCCGCATTCATTGTCCCAACCGGGCAAGCCATAACTATCCAACACCTGCAGCTCATAGGCGCCATTTATGTAGACGCCGCTATTGCCGCGGGCTTGGCCGAAGCGGTCCGGATAAAAGGGTGAGCGAAATTCCAGGTGAAGAGTGCAATCGCCAAATCCTTTTTTGGGAATGATGTTGCCTCCATTGACTTCCAAGGCGCCACCTTCTTTGATTTCCCAGCGGATAGCTTGATTATTGCCGTGTTCGATAAAGTTTTCTTTGCTCTTCTCCGTTCCATCAAACAGAACTACGGCACCTTCCGGCGGCTTAAGGCCAATTGTCGGAGAGGTGCGGGTGGTTTTTTTGAACGTAAAGGAGCCTTCCTGTTTGCCGGCGATGACTCCATTGAGATTACCTTTAGAGATGGTTCCGGACCAAAGATTGGCATCCAGAACCACTCCACCGGAGACGGTTTTTTGGACTTTATCCAAGCTTAAGGCATCGTTGTCCAGGAACTTGATTTCCGCCTTGTCCGAGTCTCCCTTGATCGTTCCGGTGATGAAGAATAGAGGTTGATCCTGTTTGCCTAATTCCTCGAAGAAACGAGCTTCATAGCGATCATTTCCCAGGGGGATCATGCAGAGAGTAACCTCTTTCTGGCTGGACCCCAGCTTTACTGAGCCTTTCCAATCTCCTAAAAATGAATCCGCGGGCACCTCAGCCATCGCCTGAAGGCTAAGGCAAGCTCCCAATAACAAAATTGATTGTAACTTCATACGCAAGGGATTTGACCAAAAACAGGTGTGGAAAGCAAAGACATTCTTCTCCAGGCCCGGGTTTAAGTCTCTTTACAATGAAAGGTGAAGTGTTTATCTTTGCCGGGATGGGTTTTATTGACTTGTTAAAATTCAATGCAGAGGGCCTCATACCTGCGATAGTGCAAGATGCTCAAAATGGGCAGGTTTTGATGATGGCCTGGATGAATAAAGAATCTGTGGAGAGAACAATTAAGGAAGGCCACACAGTTTTCTGGAGTCGTTCCCGAAAGGAGTATTGGGTCAAAGGCCAGACCAGCGGGCATTTCCAGAAAGTTGTTTCGCTTTCCTTCGATTGTGATGGCGATACTCTTTTAGTTAAGGTTAACCAGACAGGCGCCGCCTGCCATGAGTATTATAAATCCTGCTTTTTCAGAACAGTGAACCCGGATGGTTCCTGGTATATCAATTCTGAAAAGCTGGAGAAATAGGTTATATCGCTCAGCGTAAAATCTCTTAACTTCGACTTTATATCCTGCGGTTTTGACGGCTGGTATGAGTCGAAGTTTTTTGTTTTGCTGAGGAATGAGTAAGGTCGCTCTCAATAAGAGAATGAACAGTCTCGGAGGGAAGCCCTCGGACAGTAACGAGAAAATCTTCCAGCATTCGAGCCAATCGCGGCAGAGCAATTTCACTCTGAGAGTTCAATTTTTCGAAAAGCCAGCCAGAGCATTCCATAAAACTCGCAAATGCAGAGTCTTGGGATTGCCAGATGAGTGAGGAGCTCTGGATGAAGCGCCCGCTGTTTGGGATCAAATCCCAGAACCGGGCGAATCGTTTCAGATCACATATTTCTTCATAGGAAATATGGCTGGTTTTGAGAACATCATAGGGAGGCAGAGGTGAGTAAACCATCCCCCATTCTTCTGTATGACGGCCAATGGGAGCCCCGCGCAGACGCTTCAAAATACCCACCTGTATTTCCTGGGGATTCCAGAAAAGAAGGGTATCAAATCCCCGGGCAAAGCTTTCCATATCTTCTCCGGGGAGTCCGACAATCAAATCCGCATGGATATGGACACCCGTGTTTTCACGAATCCAGCAAATGTTTTTTTTCGCAAGTAGGATTTCTTTATTCTTCAGAGCGATTTTTAAATCCCTATCCTGCGATTGATTCTGAATCGAGCTTTCAGCGATATGGGCCCGTGAGATACGAAGTGAAACATCAGGGTTCAACGTTTGAATGCCGATCTCCAACTGGACAGTGCCCGGAGGGAATTGGACCAGAAGTTTTTTTAGGTCTTCAGGAAGTAAATGAGGTACCATCTCAAAATGCAGGAAGAGACCGGGCCGCATGTGATCCAGGAAAAACTGCAGGAGCTGGCAGGCATAGGGGATATTGATATTAAAGGTGCGGTCAGTGAACTTGAACTGAGTAGCCCCACGTTCTAAAAGGGATTCCAATGCAGAAAAGAGTTTTTCCCGATTGAAAAAACGCATTCTTCTATCCAGAGAGGAGAGGCAAAATTCACAGCCGAAGGGGCAGCCCCGAGAACTCTCGATATAAAGAATGCGGTTGAGAATGTCAGCTTCCCTATAAAGATCGTATGGAAGCTCCAGGGTGTCCAAGAGAGGCTGCTCTTCAAAAATAATTTTATTTTCGGGGCGGCTGCCAGAAAGAATTTGCCTGCATGTTTTTGGAAAAGTAATTTCTGACTCTCCGCAAAGGATATAGTCGGCAAGTCGCACTACGGGCGGCTGATCCGCGGGGAAACTGACTTCTGGCCCACCCAGGAGAAGGGGAATTTCAGGTCTTATTTTTTTAACGAGTTGGACGACTTCCGTGACCAGCTCCACATTCCAAATATAGACTCCGAATGCGAGAATCTTGGGGTGATATTTGAGAATTTGCTCCGTAATCTCAGACGCACGCCGGCGGATGTCAAATTCAACCAATTCGGCGAGAGACTCTAGTTCTCCCAAGTTGGCCAGGAGGCTCCGCTGCCCTATGCTGGAGTGAATATATTTAGCATTGATCGCGACTAACAGAATGTCCGGCACGGCAAAAACCAGAGGAGGAGTCAGTTAGTGCTCCCAGCGTTTGACTCCATATTGTTTGAGCATTTTAATTGAAACCTTGAAATCTTTTGGGAGTGGCGATTCGATGACGATAGAAGGAGAGCTTCCGGGATGAGGAATTTCGACTCGAGAACAGTGCAATGCAGCTCGGCCCATAAGAGGTCTCTCCTCACGTCTGGAGCTTGGGTGATACTTGGGCTTAAGTGAGGATAGGTAAAGAGGTCTGCCGTGGTAGAAAGAGTCGCATACAGCAGGGCATTTGATATAGCGAAGATGAGCCCGAATTTGGAGGTAGCGCTCCGTGACAGGGTAACATTCAAGCAGCGAGTAGCCGCTATAGCTTTCTAAAATTTTGAAGCGGGTGACGCTCTTTTTGCCTCTTTTCACATCGACCTTCATCAGGTCAGAGCGTCTGGGGTGGGGGATCAATCCGGCTTGGATAGTGAATTCATTCTTGAGAGGTGTTCCATGCACCAAGGCATGATAAGTGCGGAACTCTTTTTCACTTCCCAAGAGATTTTTCAGACACTCTTGAGCTTTTTGCGTTTTGGTAAAAATGAGAACGCCGGTGGTATCTGCATCTAAAGGGTAAAGGCAATTTAAAGCGGTCAAGCCTTCACGGTTTGAGACCCAGGTGGCCTTACGCTCGATATCTCTGGCAAAGAGGCTCTGAATATTGAGTGCTTCTACGAGGGAATAATTTTGAACTGCCAGCAGGTTCGAAGGTTTGTCTATTACGAGTAAATCCCCATCCTCAAAAAGAACGGGGATTTCCCAATAGGGAGAGCGAATATCGCTTTCCTTCGTTGCCGGCGACGATAGTTTGATGATGTCGCCCATTAAATAAAAATGCTGATTAATTAGTAGATGGCGCCGCCGGAGGAGTGGTAATCGGCTTTGCAGGCGCGTTAGTTATGCCGGGGGTAGGAGTCCACTGATTGGTTGAAGCAGTCGCTTGAGCTTCGGCTTCACGAGCGGCTTGCTCCATCGCTTCCTGTTTCTTCTTTTCAATGTCTCTGGCCGTTTCAAAATTGGCTTTATCGTATTCCGCCATGAACCAATCGGTGAAAACGCTCTGAAGGTTATCAGCGAGCAGGCCTTTGGTATAGTTTGTCAATTCGGCTTCCACAACAGCGGGATCCGCAGGTTTGCGTTCCTTCAAGTAAACAACGGCTGCCACGGCATTCGTGGAAAGAGGCGAAGCCGGGATGATGGGTGAGCAGACGGAAGGTGCTGTTTTGAAAGACACAGCATTTTTAATCTGCCACCACTGAGCCNNCGGGAGTTCGATATCCACACTCTCAGCATCAGCAGTAAATTCAGGAATAGCCATGAACTGGGCTTTGGATTCGGTGGCTGCTTCCTGGAAGCTCTTGCCTGAGGCCAACTGGTTCGTCACACTTGTTGCAAAAGCACGGGCTGCAGCATTGCACGCCTTCACGGCTTCAGCCTTTTTGTAATCCTCCAGAACTTTTTCAGCTACCTCAGAATATTCAGGCGTTTTGGATTCAATCTTCCCAGCAAAGCAGATTGCATAGACATTGGTCTGTCCGACAACCGGAGGAATCACCGCATTAGTGGGAGAAAGGTTCCATGCCGCTTGTGCAAAGGAAGCCGGGAAATCTAGTGTCTCAGGCTTGCCATCGGTTCTCGAGAAAGGCTCGCTGAGCTTGGTGGTAAATCCCTTGGCTTTGGCAGCCTCCAGATAATCCTGCTCTGAAAACTTCTCTGCGGCAAAGTAGGTGTTTACAAACTCAGCTGCAGCGGAACGCGCCGCACGCAAAGAGTAAGCCTTGTGGATTTCAGTGATTATTTTCTCCTTGGCCGCTGCCTCAGAAAGGGTGTTCCCTTCTTCATCAACATAGAGCTCGGGATCATTCTCCTTATAAATCTTATCTGCAAACTCAGCCGCGGATACTTTTTCCTTTTGGGTAAAAAGAGCCATCCCGGCATCAAAATAATTTGTGGCAGGGAACTCAACATAATGAACCTGCATTTTTTCCGGGATTCGGTAGGAGGCCATCCGGTTGGTGTAGTATTGCTGGAGATCAGCTTCAGCTATATTTTCCACAGAGGCCAGGAAGTTTGAAAGAGGGAAGGTTGCCAGCTCAGCCACATAAATTTCTTTCTGAGCTTGGAGTGAAGTTGTCGCATAGCGAGGGGAGACCATCGCACCCGGCAGCCCTACAGTGGTAATGAGCTGCTTGATACCCATTTCGCTCTTGGCGAGCTCTTCCAGCATATATCTGCTGTACCCGGAGGGGTTGAGGACATTCGTGATAAAGCGCTCATAGAAGGCCGGGGAATAATTTCCCTGCTTGTCTTTAAAGATGGGCAGACTTTGAAGCCAGATGGTAGCTGCTTCAGAGCTCACTTTAATGCCTGCCTTGGCAGCACGATCCTTCAGAATGAGGCGCTGCTTAGCTTCGTTTTCTCCATCCCAGCCGCCGCGTCCTTCTTGAGGTCTCTGGCCGTTGTTCAGGAAATAAAGAAGATCTGCCTCGAAGTAAGCGGCTCTAAAGGTGTCACTATCAACAGGCTTACCATCCATTCGCCCTACAGTGGCAGGGCGAGCCTCAGGATTCCGATTTACATCGGGTGAGAAGAAAATAACAAAGGAGATGATCACCACAATGATGAGGATGCCCCACAACCAAGTTTTATGCTGTCTTAATGTTCTAAACATAAAGCCCCTTATCCATAGCTGAGTAACGCCAGCAGGTCAATTCAAAAAACCGAAACAAGAGAAAAAGTCCGAAAGAGAGGCTGTATTAAAATAAAAAAACGATGATCCCGTCTTTGGATATCCCCAGACCCCCTTTGGGGCGCTTTTTTGCGCAACACAACAACACAATGCGATCCCAGAGCTTTATAAAACACCATTTGTACCTTTGTTTAACAAGGTTTTTGAAATCTCAATCTTTTGCTGCGGGCGTGAAAGGCCGGGATTACGAGATATCTTTTTTAGAAGAAGAGTTTTCTCTTTTTGAAAAGAATTGAAGTCCCACAAAGAGTAAAGCGGTAAATCCGTAAGCAACGACAAATTGAGGAGCGGCATTTAAAGCATAGAGGGAGTCGATTCCACGCTCGGTCAGTGTAAAGGCATGGATAATTCCAAAATAGGATAATAGAGCGGCTACAGCACACCAGGCTGCAGCTTTGAGGAACTGATGCTCGATACAAAAAACGCAAATCGCAGACAGGAGAATCCCCGTCAGGATGAAGCCCTGGCTCAAAGCGATAAGGCCGTAGATGTAAAGGCTGTCGCCAAATTTGGGAGCCACGTCAAAGAGCGTTGTGCCGGCTTTTTGCAATGCGGTTTCAATTTCAAGGAGTACCCATGCCGCTATACAGGGGATAAGCCCTATACTCACCGCCATGGTATGGCGAGATGGACTGGCTTGAAATGCCTGAGAGGTCATGATGAGTCCAATCCAGAGGAGAATTCCCAAAAGCGCCTCCAGTGGAACAACTCTGAGAATGAGGGTAATCCCTCCTATAAAAACCAGGATGGTCACGATTACCCCGTTCAGGATGGAATACCCGTGACGTGCGCCCATTTGCTTCCATCCGGGATGTCCAATATAAATCGTCGTGGGAAAAGGTGAGCCGAAGAGTGCGGCGGCTGTACTTCCCAATCCGTTTACCAGTAGGCTGGAGCGAGTCGGAAAGTGGTCTCCGCCGGCATCGGCGCTCTCCAGATTTTCCAGAGAACCGACCACGCTGAAGATGGCCATGGGGATAATGACTGCAAAGTATTGCCATCCATCGCCCGAAAGAATGAAGGCGAAAAGATCACCGCACACGGGAATAGGTAGGTAAAGTTTGGGTTCCCAGGGTTCTTCCAGTGGAACAAAGAATTCAAATCCCATCCAGCGTGATATCCAGGCCGCGAGAGTTCCCATTAGGACGGCAATCATTCCCCCGGGGATGCGGGCAGGAAAATTGATTTTTGCGCCGTAGATGGCGATCAGGAGTAGGGCCGGCGCTATTGCCATTATGGGACTGGCGAATATCTGAAAGACAAAACCCATGGCGATGAAAGAAATGGCGACTCCAGCCAAGGCTGAAAGGAGGGCTGCTCGAGGTGCGTTTTTTCTCAACCAATCGCAGCAGTATGCGCCTATGGTCTCCAAAATTCCGCTGATAAGGCAGGCAAATACGCCGGTTTTCCAGGCCAGAACCGGATCTCCGGTTTTCTGATAAACCGGCCCCATAATCAGGAAAATAAAGGCAACGACAGTAGTGGTGTTGATTCCATAGGGCAGAGCTGTGATTGCCGGGTTTCCCGTTTTAATAGCCAGTTTGCGTGCCTGCCAGGCGTAAAATAAATTGCCGAATATCAGGGAAACGGCAGCCCCGGTCATGACTTGACCATTGAGTAGCTTGGAATCAAACCCGCAGACCGTGGTGCAGAGCACCATAATCAGCATAAGTTGGAGAAGATTATCTGTGAAGAGGCCGAAGAATCCATCCACATCTCCACTGACGAACCAGGGGAACTTTTTGCTACTCATTAAAAGGCGAAACGTAATCTGTTCCTGTTTCACGCCCTAACATTTTGAGTGTTTCTACGCGCTCGATTCTCCATTTATCATTGGTTTTAATCCACTTCATCCGGAGAAGCTGGTGCACCCTGTCGCGGCGACTTTCATCAATTATAATTCTTCCGATAACATCCATGGTTGCTCGAGTTTTATCAGAGCTTACTTTGACAATCGGATCTTCAAATTTGAGATCCAGCTCCTGAAGAAAGGTGTGGGCCAAGGAGATAATATTCATCACCTCAGCTCGTCCGATGATGGATTCGGCTTGGGTGTGGACACCATCCAGGGTGACGACAACATTGGTGGCGAAGTAATCACGAGCACCGTCGGCTTTTGCCATGCGAATCACAAGAGAGCTTCCGCTGGCAAAAGAAACAGCCCTTGAAAATGAGTTTAACCTTTTGCAGATACGCTGGGTTTCAGAAGGGAAAAAGTAACCCCATGCAAACCATACAATGAGGGCAAGCAAGCAGAGTTTTAGAAGTTTGGGGAGCCATTTTTTCATTTGATAATTTTTCCTTGGATCCGTTTTATGCTTACTTCTCCAAACTCATGCATCTGCATGGGCATAGAGCGATTGTCGCCAATGACGAGGTATTCGTCAGGTTTGAGCTCGACCTCCTTACGATTCCAGGGGAAACGTTTTTTCTGGACCCAGGGTTCCTCAAGTGGTTCGCCGTTGATATAAACTACTCCATCGCTGATGGAGACTTTTTCACCAGGCAGACCTATCACACGCTTCATGAGCAATATTTTCCCTGTCTCTCCGATTTTGATGGCAATGACGTCTCCGCGTTCGGGGGTGGCATGCCAATAGGCTAATTTATAAACCAGATGAATGGAGCGATCCGGGTAATTGGGTTCCATGCTGAGGCCCTCGCATCGAACGGGGATCATCACATACTTAATTAGCAGAACAACAAAAACAACCAGGCAGACAATACGCAGCAACGTAAACTTGATGTTACCCCCCACCAGAAGGCGTTGCAGCCAAGATGCCTTTTTACTCTCTTCCATACGTCTCTATTTGAATAATTTGGATTCTAAAAGTCAAGAAAGATCAATAGGGATGGTCAAAAACAGTATTTTTTTAAAAAGCGGCCCGTGTGGCTGAGCCTGTTGGCAGCAACTTCCTGAGGCGGTCCTTGCGTGATAATTTGTCCGCCATTGCACCCGCCCTCAGGCCCCATATCGATCAGCCAGTCGGCGCACTTGATAATATCCAGATTATGCTCAATAACGATTACGGAATGGCCTGCCCGGACTAGGTTGTAGAAGAGTTTTAATAGCACGACAATATCATCAAAGTGAAGTCCTGTGCTGGGTTCATCGAATAGAAAAAGAAAAGGCTGATTCTTGCCGTTCAAAGAGGCTGAGCAGGATTCCGCAATACGCGCGGCCAGTTTGAGGCGCTGACATTCGCCGCCGGAGAGTTTGTTGAGCGGTTGACCCAGGGTAATGTATCCCAAGCCGGTTTGCTGAATGAGATTGAGTTTAGCAGAAGCTTTTTGCGCGTATTTACACTCCGGAAATTGGTTTAAGATTGAAACTGTGTCATCAACCGTCAGAGCCAAAAAATCAACAATGTTCAGTGAAAGAGATTCATCGGGTTTAAGCGGATTTTTTACCTCTATGACCGCCTCCTGCGCTTTAGCATTAAAGCGAGTCCCATTGCATTCGGGGCAACGCGTGTAAACATCGCTGAGAAACTGCATCTCTATTTCTTCAAATCCCAGACCTCGGCAACGAGGGCATTGACCCAGCTTGGAGTTATAGCTGAAATGCCCCGGCGAAAAACTCTCGACTCCACCGGCTTTCAGTTTCCAGACAAAAAACTGCCGCAGATCATCAAAAGCGCCTACGTACATGGTTGGACTGGACCTGGGAGTTTTACCGATAGGCGATTGATCCACTAGGAAGAGGTTTGTAATGAGTTTCTGGGGGAATTGAATTGCAGAAGCCGAAGCCGGATTTTCCGCATCGATCTTTAAGGAATGTATCTGATGGTTCGAATCCAGGACTTGTTGAACTCCGGGGTGAATGATGCTTCTGAGAAGAGTGCTCTTGCCGGAGCCGCTCACGCCGCTGATGCAAACAAAACGCTTTAGGGGGATGTCTATATCCAGTTCGTTCAGATTATTTGCACACGCTTTACGGATTTTTAGAAAATGCTTTGGGGAGCTTTTTTTGGGTGTGGAAAGTGGGATCTTCAATCTTCCGTTCACATATCCTGCAGTGCGGGAGTCAGTTGAACTAATAAAGTTCTGATAACTGCCTTGGTAGACAATCTGGCCACCGCGTGCACCTGCCAGGGGGCCCAGATCAATTATATGGTCTGCCTCTTCTATGACCATCATTTCATGCTCCACGGTTACCACGGTATTTCCGATGTCGCGCAGTTGTTTGATAGTCTTGATCAACCTTTCTGTGTCCCTTGGATGCAGACCGACGCTGGGCTCGTCCAGAATGTAGAGAGTATTCACCAGGCGATTGCCTAAACAGCTTGTGAGGTTGACGCGTTCAGTTTCACCGCCGGATAGGCTTCGCGTTTGGCGATTCAAGGTCAGGTAGCTCAAACCAATTTCGTTGAGAAAGGAGAGACGATTTTGAACTTCCTCTAGGGCATACTCAACGGGACCTTTAAAGTTGTGCCGCTTTTGCAAAGCCTGAATAAAACTGTAGGCATCGCTCAGCTCCAAATCATAAAATTCAGAGAGCGTAATAGGAGTACTATTTTCCTTTAACGGATTAGGAACTTTGAAAGAGAGTGATTCCGGGGTAAAGCGGCTTCCTTTACATGCTTCGCATTCTCGGTAGGAGCGATAGCGCGAAAGGAAAACACGAATGTGCATTTTATAGGTATAACTCTCCAGCCATTTGAAAAAACCGTTGATTCCATACCAGGTCTTCGGCCATGTATGGTTTTCATCTTTCTCATAAAGCGGATCACCCTCAATAACCCAATTTTTTTGTCTGGATGTGAGAGTGTTGAATGGAACGTCCAGTGGGATTTTTGCCTTTGGCGCCATTCGTAGCAAGTCCAGTTGGCATTCTTTGGAGACACCGCTCTGCCAAGGTTTGACCGCGCCTTCTCTGAGTGTTTTAGAGGTGTCCGGAATGACCAGGTTCATATCAATTCCAATTGTTCTGCCAAAGCCGTGGCAAACGGGGCAAGCGCCCAATGGATGATTATAGCTGAAGAGACCGGGTGTTGGTTTAGGCAGAGTGACGTGACAGTCTACACATTCGGTTTTATTGGAAAAAGGGTGAGCCTGGGACAGGCCGGGATTCGCAGCATCCAGAATGAGAAGCTGTCCATGTCCATATTTATATGCTTGCTCGCAGCTATCGGCGAAACGCTTTTGAGATTTTGAAGAGCAATTAACCCGATCCTGAATAATTAAGAGCTCGGCAAAAGGAAAGCTCTCTTCGATTTCTTCCAACCGCGTGACTTTCCCCTGAACCAAAGCGCGGCTGTACCCCAAGCCCTGAATCCAGGAAAGGGACTCTCGAAAAGAAATTTTTTTTGATAATTGAACAGTGAAAACAATGAAGCAAACTTCTGTTTGAGGAGAAGCTTTCTTGAAAGCCTCCCGGATACGATGAGCGGGGAAAGGGCTGGTTTCTTTTCCGCACTGAGGGCAAAAGGGAACCGATACATGGGGCCAGAGCACTTTCAGATAATCGGCGATTTCAGTCAAAGTGCCTACAGTGGATCGACTGGTCTTAATGGAGTTTTTTTGTTCGATGGCAATGGCGGGAAGGATGTTCTCAATTCGATCAGCCTGAGGCTTATCCATGCGATCAAAGAACTGCCGTGCATAGGGAGAAAAGGTCTCGATATAACGGCGCTGACCCTCTGCATAAAGAACATCAAAAGCCAGGGTGCTTTTCCCTGAACCGCTCACGCCGGTAAAAACTGTCAGCTTGCCGACTGGGATATCAACATCCACGTTTTTGAGGTTATGGTGGCGAACACCTCGAAGGTGAATTGAATCCTGCATAGACTATTCGGACTCAATATGCGAACAGAGAATCTGCACGGACCGTTTTACTCCGCCCTGATTTTTTAGAACGACATCACGGGCCTGAGCCCCCAGTATATTGCGGCGATTCGAATTGGAGAGCAGTGAGACAATTTGCTGCTCCAGTTTGTTGGTGTCCGGCACTTGAAGAGCAGCATTGTGAGATAGAAAGCTTTCAACGATCGAGGTGAAATTTTGCATGTTAGGCCCAAATACAACAGGCTTAGCAAGGGCTGCAGGTTCAATCGGATTTTGTCCACCTTTTGCTGTCAGGCTTTTGCCAACAAAGCAGAGAGTGGCTGCGCCATAAAAATAGCGGAGCTCGCCGGTAGTATTTACAAGCAGGCAGTCGATTCCACCACTATGTGCGGGGAGTGATTGAGGAATATCGGTTCGCAAAACAAATCGGATGCCGGTCCCTTTTAATTCCGGAATCAGGGATTTACAACGTTCGAAATGGCGCGGAACCAGGATCAGGAAAAAATTGGGGAATTGTGCCTTCAAGCGAAGAGCCATTTCCGCCAAGAGAACTTCTTCGCCTGCATGAGTGCTTCCGGCTACCAGTATGGGTGCATCGGAAGGAACGCCCAGAAGAGTGAGCATTTGGGGAACATTGAGCTTCTCATCCAACGAGAGCGGCGCCCCATCAAACTTCAGATTACCTGTGAGAGTAATATTCTGAGGAGAGGCTCCCAGAGCAATCATGCGCTCGCGGTCTGTTTCATCTTGAACGCCAATGGCTGTGAAGCCGGAAAAAATATCCCGGAAAATAAAGCTGGCTTTCCGGTAGCGGCCAAAGGAACGCATGGAAAGGCGGGCATTAAATAGAAAAAGAGGAATATGGCGTCGCTGGGCCTCCCAGAGGAAGTTGGGCCAAATCTCAGCTTCAATCAGGACAATTGCTTCAGGTTGGAAAGTATCCAGTGCTTTTTTGACGGCTCTATTCCAATCAATGGGATAGTATATTTTGATGATTTCTTCAGGGAGTTTTTTAGTAAGCTCTGCCATCCCTGTCGTGGTGGTTGTACTGGCCACGATTTGAAAATGTGGACGCTCCCGGGCGAACTGTTGAATCAGTTGTACACAGAGGTTCACTTCACCCACACTCACCGCATGGAACCAGATCAGGCGTTTTCTCTCACCAGATGAAAAAAAAGACGGATAACAACCAAAACGTTGAGAAAGGCCGCGCTGCCAGTTGCCGCGACGCCAGAGGCGCCAAAAGTAATAGGGCAATGAGACAACGAAAAAAATCAGAAAAAGAATGTTATAAAACAACCTCATAGAGTAAAGGGATTATCTAGGGCGGCAAAGGCTCCGTGGGTTCTGGTCCCGCCGGCAGAGGGTCCATCAGCTCCGGCTCATGAACTTGCGGAGTGGCGGGCTGAGTGGGTTCAGTTTCCATTTTGGGGTTCTCTTTTGGCGGCTCGATTTGTTCAGGAGGTTTTGTCGGCGCAGGTGGCTCAATAGGAGAATCAGGAGCTTTATTTTCAGGAGCGGACGGCAATATCGTTCGCAAGGTGAACCCCTCGGGTGTGCTTTGGAATGCACTCAGAGAGAAATCAAAGCAGTCTGCAAAAGAGTCAAACTCGGGCAAAAGGGAAGGAGAAACGAGGTTTTTTAAAAAACCGAAATTCACATTAACATCCTGTGCCAGGAAGGTAAAAACGGGAACCAAAAATGTGCTTGTTTGATCCTGGCCCAAATATTTTTTTAGCTTATTATAGTAGTTCCCGGCAATGCGCTTACTGTCGGTATACTCTAAAAAACCGGTAGAAAGAGCACCAATCGATTCGGCTGCAGATTTCAATCGCGGAAGCGAAGATAACTTTTCCTCTTTTTCTGAAACGGTCAAAAAATCTTCAACCAGCTTGTATTCAGTGCTGAAAGCAAGCACTCCATCTTTAAAAGCCAGGTGACAGTAATTAGTTTTGAAATCAGAGGCACCCAGATCCAAATCGGGCAGAGGGATTGAAGTGACTTCATAATGCGATACCTCTTTTTCCAAGGCGGGGATAGGAGCAAGAATCGAAATCAGTTTTTTAACAGTTTGGATGTAATATTTGCCATCAGCTATCTGTATGAAACGAATCGACTCTTTTTCACCATTGGCCCCGAGTCTTTGGCAGATGGTAAGATCATTGCCCAGAGGTATAATGAAATTATCTTTGAATTTAAAATTCGGGTCTGCTTCCAAAATACTGGGCAGGAGGGCCTCCGTTAGAAGGTCTCTCACGTCAGGCATAATCTCATCAACCATTTTTTCGATCGCATCCCAAGCAGAAGTGAAGTTAAGGCGTGTTCTGGAAAAGCTCAGAACATCTCTTGAGACAAATGCCGGAGGCGAACAATCCCCAGGTTCCAGAGTAATAATTTTGGCTATTCCCTGCCGGGAGGCTTCCGGAGAAGAAATAAAATAATCTGTGCAAACGCCGGCGGGAGTGTCCAAAATAGCTACACTTCCGGAAAGAAAAGATTCCAGTCCCAGCTTTCCAACGACCGTGGGCAGGAGCATCTCTTTTTCTTCAAGGGGTTCCTGAGTTGCATCAGGGGGAGGATTTTCGCTCTCATTCCCCGAGGCTTGAGAAATTATACTATTTTCAGCCGATTCGTTCTCAACCCATTTCTGAATAACAGGGCTTAAATGGGCCCATCCCCAGAAGACCGCGTTGGAAAAATGACTTTTATGCTTGGCCCATTCCGGGTGCTCAGAGAGATGAGGCGCCTGGTCTCTTGCGGCTTGTAGGATGAGTCTGGAGGCCTGTGGACTGTTCAGCTCAACTAACAGATAGGAATCTACCGCCGTAATCCAGACGGTAACAGGGGTATCTTTATCAGGTTTAAAGGAGGAGGGAAATAAATCCAGCAATTTCAAAAATGCTTTTGCCTGTTGGTCAGAAAGCGGTATTCCGATCGATTGTGTTTGTTCAAAAGATTCAAGCTTGAAGTGCGACGAAAAGATCTCACTCGACGCCATGGTATGAAGCAGGTTCGTGAGTGTGGCTGTTTCTGCTCCCATGTCAAATCCCATCACAGGAGAGGCCTTGAGCTCTGGTAGAAATGTGTTGGTAAAATGCGGTTCGGTGACAAGGGACAGAAAAGCCGAAGTCACTTTTTTTTGCAGTGCAGGGACGTTTAAAAGGGCAAACTCGGAATTTGTTTGAAACAGGGACGCTACGCCCCACTGGGATTGTATCTCATCTCTCAGGGGCTTAAGCTGTGGATGGTTCCAAAGTTTACCTAGGGGTGTTTTAAGAGCTGTGCCCTGCAAAGCCTGACAGTCGGGGATAACCACCAAAGCCAGGGTTTGAACAGGGAGTTTTTTCTCAAAATATGGGGCTAGATCCGCAAAAAGGGGAGAAACGGAAAAAAGGCAAAGGAATACTGCCATCCAATTGAAAAAAAAACAATGAGCTTTTTTTAATGGATGGTAGCGTATTTGATTTTCTCTCTCGGAGATACCCATTTTACTTATTCAGATCACGCCTTGGGAAAAGGGGTTCAGGCTTTCCAACGATATGTCCCGGCTGCAAGCCTCCCCACTGGCATAATGACCATTGATCAGGAGAGTCGTGAAGGCCCAATTGAGCGTAAATTTTTTCTGAGGTCTTTGGAAGTATCGGCCAAAGTAAAACGGCGAGGATTCGGCAGACTTCCACTAAATTATAAAGCACTTCATCCAGACGGGCTGCCTGCTCGGGCTGTTTTGCCAGTTTGAAGGGAGCGGTCTGGTCCACATATTGGTTGGCGCGGTTGATAAGCTCCCAGATGCGAACAAGAGTGCCCTGAATTTTAATTTCAGAGTAGCACTTAAAGGCCGCGGCACAGGAGGTTTCAGCATCTGCTTTTAATTCATCATGTCGCGCAGGGACAATCCCATTCCGATAGCGGCCCAGCATTGAAATGGAGCGATTGATCAGGTTCCCCAAACCGTTAGCCAGTTCAGCCTGATAGCGGGATGCAAAACCGGCATCTGTCCAGTTCCCGTCGGGGCCAACCTCCAGTTCACGCAGAACATAGTAGCGAAAGGCATCCAGTCCCCACTCATCAATCACTGCTATTGGTTCAACTACGTTGCCTGTGCTTTTGCTCATTTTCTGGTTATCTTTCTGCCACCAGCCATGTACGGCAAGCTTTTTGGGGAGCGGGACTCCGATAGCCCTAAGCATGATGGGCCAGTAAACGGCGTGAAACTTAACAATATCCTTGCCGATAACGTGAAAATCCGCTGGCCACAGCGGCCGCTCCTGTTGAGCTGTTTCAGGGAAGTCGTCTTTGGTAAGACCGATGCTCTTTAGCGCTTGCGTATCCCCGTAGGCCGCTGCAATAGTGAAGTAATTCACCAAGGCATCAAACCAGACATAAGTCACGTATTCCGGGTCAAAGGGCAGGGGAATCCCCC